>SXGQ01352044.1_pt1 | contig 28895 bp, 30 predicted proteins | sample 3178371 | NCBI WGS metagenome assembly SXGQ01 (sample SAMN11356859, study PRJNA531348) | freshwater metagenome | isolation source: freshwater sample F1-20 | place: China: Fuxian Lake, Yuxi | collected 2017-12-25 | reverse complement strand
GAAGACGATCAGCTTGCCCGTGGGTAGGGTCAGATCGACATTCTTGAGGTTGTGCGTACGCGCACCGCGAATAATGAGGGGGCTGGTTTCAGAGGCGGACGGCATGGTCAATTTGGGTGCAGGCCGACGGTCGCGAATTTGTTCATGCCTGTAACCTTCAATATTACACTACGGCACGATGATGGCGGTTACTGAGGCTGCCATTATCCTGATCTTGACCGCGCTGGCCCCACTTTCGGCCCGCACCCCGGCTCGCGGAGCTGCATCCGAAACCGGGTGACTACGCCACGGCGGTCGAGGCGAACGTGACGGCGCTGGTCGCCGCCCGGTTCATCACTGAGGCCGATGGCCTGGCGCTTATTGCTGAAGCTCGGCTAACAAAATAGCGCCGTCGCCCGTGAGTAAGCGGCGCAAGTAGTCGATTTGACCGAGGTGATAACTCAGGTGACCTTCGAGGTGAATCAGCATCTGCTGGGTCGGTAGCGTCATGCCGCTATAGAGCTGTGGATACGCTGCCTCGAGCTGTTCGGCCGAGAGGCCCGCGACCACCGGCGGAATGTCGTCGCGCACGGCCGACAGCCGCGCGATCAGTTCGCTCTTCTCGATCCCTGAATCGCTGAACTCGCGCGGCCGGTCGCGCCTGTAGTCGAGTTGGCCGAGTAGCCGGCCGATAAACTCGCGCAGGTTGCCTTCCAGGTGCAACGCGAGGTTGCCGGCGGAGTTGGTGATGCCGGCGCGCGTCTGCCAGAGGGTATCGGTATCGGGAAAGGCCTGAAGTTCCTGAACGAGGCGTGTCAGGTCTCGCGTGTAGAGCGCAGCAAGTTCAGTGGCAAGCATCCACCAATACTAGCCGAACCACTGGCCCCAACCTCGGGACCGCTGTGATGGCCACGAATTTGGAGTCGGCAATCGGACTTGCAGATTCCGCCACTAAAAAGCAATAAATGCGTACTTCAGTACGCGCGGCGCTGGTCCTCGGGCTGGTGCTGTTTTGGGCGCCTGGGCTCTCGACGCAGGCCAATTCCCGGGCCACGCGCCAGCATAGGCGCCCCGTGCCGCGACGGCACCGGTAGTAATGCCACTGGCAGCGGCGCATGTTTACTAAGCGATCGAGCCCTCGCGCTGGATTGCCACCCAAGCCGCGATTTTCTTGCCGACTGCTATCGGCAACACCCTCCAGTGCATTATGAACGGCGTGCCATCTTTCTTGTAGTTGATTGCCTTGCCTTCAAACCGTCCACCAGCCTTGAGGGCGCTCGAAAGCCGATCGATGACTTTCTTGTCCGTTGCCAACCCCTGAAGTATGCGTGGAGTCTGCCCGAGCACATCCGCAGGATCGTGTCCCGTCAGCTTTTTGAAGGCTTTGTTTGCATAGATGATTTTGCCCGCCGAGGAAGCATCGGTTACCAAGATTGAATCAAAACTGTTCTCAGCCAGAACTTGCAGAAGTGCCAAGCTGATATTCTTGCCCTCAAGAACTTTTTCCAACGATGAAGCCATTGTTAATCCTTTTAGTGAGATGGACGCAGATAAACCATTGACAGCGTGCTAACGAACTTGCCCGGATGCAGCAGCGTCGCTGGAGTTGTCCCGTTCGCTGTTGAAACTCAGCGGCGGCTCAGTGGACGACTACGCGGCTCTCTCCGCATCTTTCCCGACGAGGCCGAGTACTGACCGCGCCCTGGCCGAAGACGATGGCAACGGCAACGATCCGGAGCATGACTGGTGTCCTCAGGGATAGCACTCAGCGACCTTTGGGCCACACCACACCGTAGTCTACCTTGGTCACTGGCCCCAAGCCTTTATACATGAATCGCTGCACCCGTGCGCCGGTGGACGTCTCCGCCGTGTAGAGGTTCCCCTGGGAGTCGGTGGCCATGTCGTGAATGCCGAAGCACTGTCCTGGCGCTCGCCCACCATCCCCAAAGGACGTCAGTACTTCGAGCGTGTCGCGCAGCAGGATATGGATCTGCTCATCAACTCCGTTGGCCGCGTAGATGCACGTCTGCTGCTGCGCCGTCGTCAAGTGCGCGGGCTTGAGCAGGATCGACCCGGCCAGATTCACCGCGCCGGTCATGAACCACGTGGCGCCGGTATGGACTATCGGAATCAGGGTGGCGAGTTGCTCAGGCCCAACTCCTTGCGAGCCGGCTGGACGCGGGTGGGCAGGTGATGGTCGGGCACGGCACGGTTGTTCGGTAACGAGGACGAACTTGGTCTTCTGTCGTACAATTCATACGAATGCCGCGGACCCCAGCTGTCGCTCGGAAGCGCTCGTTGCCAAAGCCCACCTCGGCGAGGCTGGCCCTGGTCTTCGGCGACCAACTCGATCTGAATGCTGCGCTCATCCGCTCACTCGGACCTGACGACACCGTCCTCATGATGGAAGTGGCGTCCGAATCGCGGCATGTCCCCAGCCACGCGCAACGGACCCTTCTCTTTCTCTCGGCGATGCGCCACTTCGCCGCGGAGCTGGTTCGGCGCAAGGTCCGCGTCAGCTACGTCGCGCTTGATGCCACTGAGAACACCGGTGCGTTCGAGACGGAAATCGCCCGCGCGGTCACCGTGGTCAATCCGTCGCAAATCGTCTGCACGCACCCTGGCGAGTGGCGGGTGCTGGCGATGCTCGAGCGCGTCCGTGACGCCACCGGCATCCCGCTCTGCATTCTGCCCGACGATCACTTTCTCACCACCTCCGACGAGTTCGGCGCCTGGGCGTCGAACCGAGCCGCGCTCACGATGGAGTTTTTCTACCGTGAGCAGCGCCGCAAGACCGGCTACCTCATGGAGGGCACGGGAAAAAGTGCCAAGCCCGCCGGCGGCGAGTGGAATTTCGACAAGGAGAACCGCCTGCCCTTTGGCAAGCAAGGCCCAAGTCCCCGCCCGCGTCCGCCGCTCAGTTTCAAGCCCGACGAAACCACCCGCGCCGCCCTTGCCGCGGTCGCACGCGTGCTCCCCGACCTGCCTGGTGCCGTCGACTCCTTCGCCTGGCCGGTGACCCGTAAACAGGCCCTCGCCGCACTGGACGATTTCATCACGCACCGTCTTGCCCGGTTCGGCCCCTTCGAAGACGCGATGTGGTCCAGCGAGCCGACGCTTTACCACTCCACGCTCTCAAGCTCGCTCAACCTCAAGCTGCTTAATCCGCGGGAGTGCTGCGAGCAGGCCATCGCGGCGTACCGCGCGGGCAAAGCTCCGCTGCAATCGGTCGAGGCGTTCGTGCGGCAGATCATCGGCTGGCGCGAGTTCATTCGCGGGGTCTACTGGCTCGAAGGGCCGGCGTACGCGGCTCGCAACGGGCTCGATCGACACGGCGAACTGCCGTCCTTCTACTGGACCGCCGACACCGATATGGCCTGCATGAAAGTCTGCGTCGGCCAGGTGCTCGACACTGGCTTCGGCCACCATATCCAGCGACTGATGGTCACCGGCAACTTCGCCCTCATCAGTGGCGTCCACCCACGGGCTGTCAGCGACTGGTACCTGGGCATGTTCGTTGACGGCGTGGACTGGGTGACGCTGCCCAACGCGCTCGGCATGGTCATGCACGCCGATCGGCGCGCTGGTGCGGGCAAGGGCGTCACCGGCCTGGTGGGGACCAAGCCCTACGCGGCCAGCGGCAAGTACATCGAGCGGATGAGCAACTACTGCACTGACTGCCGCTACGACCCCGCCGAGCGCACCGGCCCGTCGGCCTGCCCGGTCACGGTCTTTTACTGGGACTTCCTGATCCGCACCCGCGAGTCAATGGCGCACAACCAGCGGATGACGATGATGCTGAAGAACGTTGACCGCATGACACCGCAGGCCCAAGCCCAAATCGCTCTCGACGCCGACCTGCTCCGCCGCAAACTCGGCATTACGCCCGAGCCCACGGGCTGAAACCCGTCCGCAACGGCTGCTGAAGCAGCAGTCACACCCGTCGCGACATCGGCGTGCGCATCATGGCCTCACCAAGGCCAGGATGCGAGCAGGATAAAGCCGTTCACGAGCATCAGGACGAGCGCAGGCAGGGTCTGAAGCAAGCTGTCCTTCACCCGCACTCGGACGCCGACGCCAAGCATCATCAGCAACGCCAGGCCGCCCGACGAGAGCCACATCGCCGGTGGCCAGACCAGGCCCACCAGCAGGCCAAGCCCACCAAGCACTTCGAGCACGCCGGTCAGCACTCGGAGGCGTTCCAGTCCAAACCGCCTGAACTCAGCCTTCATTGATTCGGAGCGCAGGCAGCTCAGGCCGTAGGCCACGAATGCGACGCCCGTGCAGAACGCCAGCGTGGGGTGCAGGGTCACTCGGGCGGCAGGCCTAATGAAGGCAGGTATTTGTGCGCGGGACTGCGCACGCTGAAGTGCGCGCCTTGTGCACAGAGCATCAGGAACGCCATGGTCAGCGCCGGCACCAGAACAAGCGACGGATACCAGATGCCGGCGACGAGCAGCGTGGCCAGGGAGATCTTCGTCGCGCCCACGAGGCTGCCGGGCAGCTCGAACTGCCGAAACTCTCGCACGATGCTGTCACGAGTTGAGCGACGACGGCGTCGAAATGCATGCGAACGAATTTTTCTCCGTTGGTATTCTCTTACAGACGCTGCCGATTGGGTGTCGGATTCTTTTTGGCGCGAATTTTGCGCTCGTGCTTATGCCCCCCCCGCCGCTTTTTTTAGGATGTCGCGCCCCATCCGCAACTCGCGATTGTCTTTACGGAGCATCGCGAGCATCGTATCCACCTTTCGGAAGGTGTCCACGGAAACGGATCAAGCGCACCGTCGCGTGTTCGCCCTGACCGCGACGGCTGCGCTGTGCAGGGCCGCGAGCGACGGAAACGCGCTCCAGATCACGCCTCGGCATGCGCCATGAGGCTCGGTTTCGGTCTCTACCGGCACACGCTGGACCAGGCTTACTGTGAATTCGCGGCGCAATGTGATGCGTCCGATGTGGTCGTGCACCTGGGTAATTACTTCAACCAAATCAAGCAACGGTCATCGGATTAGCCCATCGCCGGATTCGATGCGTGGGGCGAAGCCGGTGATCCGGAGCGCACTTGCAAGGTCTGCGAGGACCAGCAGGTGAGAAAGCTTCAGCATGCAGAGGGGATTGAACCACAGATCGGGACTCGCGCGTTTAGTCTCGCCGGTCAAACCTCAAACCGCGGATGCGGTCAGAGTTGGCGGTAAATGCCGTCACGCGGCCGCCGGCGTCACGCACGAAGCGAACTTCGCCGAATGGCGGAGCCTGGAAGCGGTCGCGTTCGAGCGGTCGGAATCTCGTCTCCCCGGTGCGGAAGTGATGCGCCACCAGTTGTTCGCCGCTCACCTCAAGCACGTACGCGGTCGAAAGTTCGACGCTTCGATACTCCCCGGCATACTCCTTGAGTTCCGCAGGCGTCGGCTGCCACGGGCTGGCGGTTGAGCCGGCCGCTCCAGCGGGCGCAGCCGCTGGCGTGGTCGGACGAGCCGGCACCGGTCTGAGCCGGTCGGCGAGGTATATCTCCGCGATCTGCCGCGCGAGCGCAGCAGGGTTCATGGTCGCGGTGTTGGCGAGGATCGCGACGCCGAAAGCTTCATCTGGAAAGCGCTCCAGGACACTACGATATCCGGCCCAGCTTCCGGAGTGAGTCACGACGCGACGGCCGCGGAACTCGCCGACGCTCTGCCCGAACGCATAGGCGATCTGATCACCGGAGTTCAACCGTCCCTGCTCGTGCAGTCGCGCGATCAGTGCGGCGCCGCCGACCGCGGGTTTCACGGAATGCAAGTTGTCGATCCACTTCGCCAGATCCTCGATCGTCGTGAACAAAGACGATGAACCGAGCGCGGTCAGATTCGAAACCGCATGGCGGACCCGACCATCCACGGGCGCCCGATACGACTCGGCACGATTTACGACGAGTTCGTTATGGTCGTCGTGGAAGTGGGTCCGCATCATTCCCAACGGCTGGAAAATCCGCTCTTCGCTGAACCGCCGGAAAGACGTGCCGCTCGTGCGCGCGACGATTTCCGCCAGTAGGTTGTAGCCGGTATTGGAGTACGCGTACGCGTCGCCCGGCCTGAAGTTGAGCGCCCGCTGGTGGAACGCCATCCGTAGGATCTGGCCGAAGGACATGACGTCCTCGTAGTTCCACCCGCCGATCGACAACGTGCCGGGCCAGTCGCGAATGCCGCTCGTGTGATGCACCAAGTGACGGATCGTGACGCGGTGCCCGAAGTCCGGCAGCTCCGGCAGATGCTTCTTCACGTCATCATCGAGCGAGATCTTGCCTTCCGCTTCGAGCAGCGCGATCGCCATTGCCGCAAATTGCTTCGACACCGAGGCAATGTCGAAGACCGTGTCCGGTCGGATTAATACGCCGTGCTCGAGGTTGGCCATGCCATAGCCTTTGGCATGCACGACTCGTCCGTCGTGAACCATCAGTACGGCTGCGCCGGGCGACTCCGCTGATGCCCACTGTTTGAACAGCTCGTCGACTTTGCGCGACAGCTCGGTTGCCGGAGTCGCGGCCTGGCCGGCGGGTGTGGCCGTCCGAAGCCGGGCCTCGGTGGCAACAACTGACGAGACGACGGTCGCAATGACGAGCAGACGGCGGAGGAGGAAAGGCGGCACCATGCCGGGAATCTATCAGAGCTGGGGCCCGTTATTGACCGAAAGCGCCAGGATAATGTCGGGGGACAGCCCCCTAATACGGCCTATCAGCAGCCTCGTGATCGATCGCGTGATCGATTTGTTGCCATGGCAGCACATCGTAATACTGAAGGCGGTCGCATCTAAGCTACAGTGGGGGTATGAAGCGACCCGCTGCCGGACGATAAGCCGTATTAGCGGCCTCACTTGTTAACGGAACGCCCGTTCTCAGACCCAGCGAGTCATGGTGGCTGAGCTTGATCCGATTCCGTGGACACTTTCCGAAGGGTGCGCCGGAAAATGTTGGAAGAGTTCTACCAATTGCGAATGGCGCCCCTAGGGGGCAAGGGTGGGGGTGGGGCATTCCCGCAATTTGAATGTGCCCCTTTCTGTGCCCCCTGGGGCACACATGGGCCCTCTTGCCGTCGGCGTTTTCTCCTTAGTCTTTCTTCTTGTTCTTACGCCGCAACGCGGCAAGCTTCCGGCTGTTAACCGGAGGGCTGCAGTACGGATCACTCTGACGACGTGACGCTCTCGCAGTTCACGGCAGGCGAGCGTTCAGGTGGTGTTCAATAATCTCGCGATTGCGCTTCTTGACCTTGGTAAGTTCCGAATCCGTCAATGTGATCAGAATAATTCCCGCCTTCTCATACGCGAGTTCCGGAGTCGAGAATACTGCTATGCGCTGATGAGGCTGAACGGACTTGTTCTCCTCTTTGGTAATAAAGTGGAGGCGTCCGTATTTTTTACGATAATCGACGCTCAGACTGGCAGCCGTAAGTGACTGGTCATTGAGTAGGGCCCTAGCAGTCACCTTTCTGGGATAGACGTGTTCTTCACTGCACGTTGGTTTTGTCATCCCGCTATCCGGGTGGAACGACTTCAGCGCTCCAAGTGATATGCAGCCGGTCCAGGCGGATGCTGGCTTGGGAATGTACCAAAGCGCAGCGCCAATGACGGTTTCAAGCAACGCCTTCTGTCGCGGTGTTGCCTTCTCATAGACCGGTCTAATGGCCGCTATCGTGTCCGCGAGAACACTGCATTTCTCATCAAGTATCTGTTCGCGCTTTTGTTTTCGTAAGTTCATGTGCTTGCTCTTGGATGTTGTGGTGTAGTCCGCGACGATGTTATGGCGGAGCTTGTCGGCGGTGAGCCAGAGCTTGGCCTCGAAGCCGACGTTCGCAGAGGAGTGCTGGGGGGTGTTCAACCTGGTCCGTGCCACGTTGGCGAGTATAGTCACGAGCGCGACAGGGGAGGTCGCGGAATGTGCGTCGGGGTGAGCTGCCGGGCTATAGCCGTTGGAGGGCGGCCATGAGGCCGGTGTTGAGGTCGGCGGCACTCACGTCTGGGGCTTCCGGTCCAGCCGCCTCCAAGCGCAGTCTTCAGGATCGGGTAATGCCGAACGAGAATGTACGCTGAGGTGACTCCACATTGTGGCTGGGTTCTGACTGCGGTCCGAGTGTTGGACGGGTGTTGGACGGAAGAACTCAGCCGTATGCGGCTAAGCCACAAATCGTCGAATTGTCTAGGGAATTTGGAGCCGGCGATCCGGTTTGAACGGACGACCTGCTGATTACGAATCAGCTGCTCTACCAACTGAGCTACGCCGGCTTACGGGCAGGCTGCGAGTTTAACAGAAAGGACCGGCCGGGACCAGAAAGGGCCCCGGAGGGCCCTTTCTGACCGCTAGAACAGGTTGGTGTTCATGCTCGCGCTCTTGCAGGCGCTCGCCATGTTGTTGAGCGCCGTCTCCACCAGCTTGCGTGACGTGCCGATGTTCATGCGCATGTGGTTGGCGCCACCGGTTCCGTAGCCGGTGCCAGAGTTCAGGTGCACCTTCGCGTTCTTCACGAAAAAGCGCTCGACCATCTGCTCCGGCGTCAGGTTGGGCATGTTGGCGGCCTTGCTCTTGTTGTAATCCGCCGCCAACTGCTTGGAGTTGATCTTCTCGGCGACCGCCGTGACATCGAGCCACGTCAGGTAGGTGCCCTGGGCGCGGTGCACCTTGAGCATCGGGATCTTGTCGCTGATGTAGTTGACGACCATGTCGTGCGTGCCGTCGACATACTCATTGGCCTGCCGTAACCACTCGTCACCCTGCGTGATGGCGGCCTGGTTGGCGACCATGCCCATGGTGTTGAGGTCGGCGCGGTGGTTGACCTTCACCCGCGCGAGCAAGTCGGGGTTGGTCGAATGGAACCACGCCAGCTTGTGGGCGGCGAGGCCAAACGACTTGCTGGCGGCCTTGAACGTCAAGCTGTTGTTGACAATGGCCTTGTTCGGCAAGCTCGCAAACGGCGTGTACTTCTGGCCCTTGCCGACCCAGTCGCAGTGAATCTCGTCAGCCAGCACGATCACGCGGTGCCTGAGGCAGATCTCGCCAATCTTGGTAAGGTCTTCAGCCGACCAGCAGTTGCCGGTCGGGTTCTGCGGGTTGCAGAGGATGAAGGTGTGCGTATCGTGCGCGATGCGCTTCTCGAACTCCTCGAAGTCCATGGCGAACTTGCCGCCGACGAACTTGAGCGGGACGTCTTCGGCCTTGGTCTGTGAGAAGGTGAGGTCCGAGTAGAAGCCGTTGTAGGTGGGTGTCTGCAGCAGCACTCGGCTGCCCTTGGGCGAGAACGTGATGAGGGCGGCAATCAGCCCGGGGTGGACGCCGGCCGACAGCACGATGGTGTTGGGGTCGATGTCGATGCCGTAGTGCTTCTTGTTCCAGGCGGCGATGGCCTCGGTCATCATCGGCGTGGCTTCGCCCATGTCGAGGTAGCCCCAGTTTTCGTGCTTCATGCGGGCACTCAGCGCATCGGTGATGCACGGCGCGGCCTTGAAGTCGATGTCCGCAATGCCCATGCCGACATCCACGCTGCCCTTGCCGTAGACGCGGATCTGCTGGTCAAACTTGGTCGAGTGACTTCCGAACCGGTTGTAGGTGGTATCGAAGTCATACTTGCCGTTGGCCGGGACCTGAAAAGCCGACCCTGCGGCCGAGGCCATCAGGGGATTAGTGCTACCTGCCGCTGCTCCTGCGAGTGCGGTCAGTCCGGCGTTTCTCAGGAACGAGCGTCGATTCAATCCATGCATTTGTGACATACGTCAACCCTCACGAAGCAAATACTACACCCATGTGACATCCGGTGGCGAAGACTTTTTCGGTCACTGAGGCTTCGGGCGGGGAGCAAAAGGGCCCACTTCCGGCTGTCCCTGCGTGTTTGTCAGCGGCCCCAGCTCGGCCGCCGCGCCACGGGCAATGGCCGCCGTCTCACTGCCCGCCTGGAAGCAGGTGAAGTCCGGGCGGTCGCGCCAGGCGAAGGGGCCACACAGCCGGACGCCCGCACCGATCGCCGCGTCGTGGACGATGTTGATGGCTCGCTCGTAGTCGGGCGCACCCTGGCGGTAGCCGGTGAAGTTGCCAAGATCACCGCTCGCCGCGAAGATGGCGCTCACCCCAGGCACCTTCGCAATCTCAGCGGCATTCTTCAGTCCCTCGAGCGTCTCAATCATCAGCACCAGGACGATGTTGTCGTTGGCGGTGTTGCGATACCCGCCGGGCACCCCACCCCACATCGTCGCGTCAAAGGCTTGCCCACCGCCATTGCTGCGACGGCCGAGTGGCGGGAAGTAAGTCCAATCGCGGGCCTGAATCGCTTCGGCCACGGTATCCACCGTCGGCACCACGATCACCAGTGCGCCGGCGTCGAGCGCATGCTGAATCTCGCGCTCGTCGGTGTAGGCGACGCGCGCGCCAGGCACAGCCTTGGCGTTCGGGCAGGTGCGCCACATCCGCGCCACCGCCTGCCAGTCGGTCTGGCCGTGCTGCATTTCGGTCCAGATGAAGTCGTAGCCGGCGTTCGCCATTGCGCAGTAGGTGGACGGATCGGTCGACGCGAACAACGTGCCGCCGGTGACCTTGCCACCTTGCATCAGCTTCAGCTTGGCGGGGTTCCAGACCTTCGCGCCGACGGGTGGTGCAAACGCGGAACCGTACTTCCAGGTGGCGGGGTCGAACGCGCCTTGATTAACCGCGCCTGCTGGAGGCGTGGCCTTCGCGCCGCTGTCCTTGCCCGCGCCGGCGGCGAGGGGGAACTGCGTTGCGCCGGCATTCGGGTTGGCGGCATACGGATCCGCGCTCGGGGCGGGAGTTTGAGGCGGCACCGGCCGGGGCGGCGGATTCTGCGCCGTCACGGTCAGTGCCGTAACTGCCAGGACAACGGCAACGAATGCAGACAAGTGCTTGAGACTCATGGTCTGGCTCCTTGCCGCCCACTGTAACATTACAGTCCGTGAAAGCGCTGCTGCTGGCCCGCGGGATTGGTCGTCGCATGCAAGCGGCCGGCGACCGCGCTTCCCTCTCGGCTGCGCAGGCCGTGGCCGCAGCGGCGGGCGCGAAAGGCATGATGCCCGTCGGCAGCGGGCGGCCCTTTCTGGATCACGTGCTGAGCGCGTTGGCTGACGCCGGGTGTCGAGACGTGTGCCTGATCGTGGCGCCCAATCACGACACTATCCGCAGCCATTACGAGCAGGTGGGACCCCCGTCACGAGTGCGACTGTCGTTTGCCGTGCAGCCCGATGCCGACGGCACGGCACGCGCCGTCCTGGCCGGGCAGTCGTTCACGGGTGATGACCCCTTCCTGGTTCTCAACGCAGACAACCTGTACCCGGCTGAGGTTCTCTGCGCCCTGGTGGCCCTTGCTGGACCCGGATTGCCAGCCTTCGACCGTGCGGCCCTGGTGCACGACAGTGGCTTCCCCGCCGAGCGGGTGGCGGCATTTGCCTTACTCGACGTGGACACGAACGGCGACCTGCGCGGCATTGTCGAGAAGCCGTCACCCGCACAACTCGCGGCCGCGGGCAGCCACGCGCTCGTGAGCATGAACGTCTGGCGATTCGATGCGCAGATCTACGCGGCGTGCGCCGAGGTGCCGCGATCGGCGCGGGGCGAGTTTGAGTTGCCCGAGGCCGTGGCCCTGGCCTGCTCACGCGGTGTGCCCTTTCAGGTGATCCGCGCCAATGGCGCCGTCCTGGACCTGTCTCGACAAAGCGACATCCCCCTTGTGTCGGCCCGGCTTGCCGGGATGGAGCCGCGGCCATGAGCAACGCGTTCGCCCGTCACTTCGAGCGCATCGGCATGACGGCCGACGAAGCACGATCCCGAGCGGCGTTGTTCCAGGAGCTCGAGGAGCGCGGCGGCACGGTCTTGAATGGCCCACCGCAGTGGTTTTGGTTCTCGCCCGGGCGGATCGAGATCTTTGGCAAACACACCGACTATGCGGGCGGACATTCGCTGCTGGCCGCTGTGCCGCGTGGCATCGCGCTCGTGGCCCGTTCGCGCACCGATGGAGTGGTGCGGGTCGGCGACCTTCGCGACGGCCAGATCGTGGAGGTCGATCCGTCGGCCGACGCGCCGCCCGAATATCGCGGTCTCCGGCGCTACGTCCACGTCGTCGCTCGTCGTCTTTTTCTCAATTTTCCGGGCTGCGAGCTGGGTGCCGAGATCGCGATTGCCAGTGATCTGCCGCGCGCCTCGGGGCTGAGCAGTTCAAGCGCGCTGGTGGTGGGTGTTGCGGCGGCGTTGATCGCCCGGGCGCGGCTGGCCGAGCGCGACGAGTGGCACCGATACTTGCCGACCGTGCAGCATCTGGCGTGGTATTTGGGCTGCGTAGAGAACGGGCTCGACTACGACGGGCTGCCCGGCGCGGCCGGCGTGGGGACGCAGGGCGGCAGTGAAGACCACACGGCTATTCTCGCGTGCCGCCTGGGCCACACCAGCCTGTATCGCTTCATGCCGGTCACGTCGCTGCGCGACGTGCCGATGCCGGCGGAGTGGACGTTCGTGATCGCCTCCAGTGGCATCCAGGCCGACAAGACCGGCTCGGTGATGACACGCTACAACCGCGCCGCCAACGGCGTCCGTACGCTGCACGCCTTATGGAATCGCTCCGCTGAGACTCCTGCCCATTCGCTGGCCGCTGCCCTGTCCGGCGCCCCGGACGCGATGGCGCGTTTCGACCGCCTGTTCGACACGGTGCCCGGTGAGTTTTCACCGGATGACTTGCGCAAACGGCTGCGGCATTTCGTGAACGAAGACCGCCGCGCGCCGGCCGCCGCGCAGGCGTTTGCCGACATCGACCGGGCGGCGCTCGGTCGGCTGTCGCTGGCCTCGCAGCTCGAAGCCGAGTCACTGCTCGGCAACCAGATTCCTGAGACCGTGGCGCTGGCCCACCTGGCTCGCAAGACGGGCGCGTTTGCCGCCAGCAGCTTCGGCGCAGGGTTTGGCGGCAGCGTGTGGGCGCTCACGGCCAGCCATGACGCCCCGGCGTTTGCCGAGGAATGGGTCCGCACCTATCAGCGGCGGATGCCGGCCGTTGGGCCCATCCAGTGGTTTGTCGCCAGGCCCGGACCACCGGCGACCGCGATCGCATTCCCTTAACACCGCGGGTCGGCTAAGATGTTGGTGATGCGTAGGGTTGCCTGGCTCCTGCCCCTGGTCGTTGTCGGCGCGTCGGCTTGCAATACTTCGCCGCCGGCACCGCCCCTGTTCCAGGCCACCGTCAATATGAAGGACCTGATGCTGAACGTCATCGACCCGGCCGCCGACGGCGTCTGGGACGCGGTCGGCACGGTCATCACCATGGACGGTACTTTTGAGAAATTCCCGGCCACCGATGACGAGTGGGCCAGCGTGCGCAGCTACGCGATTCAGCTGGCCGAGTCCGGCAACCTGCTGCTGCTACCGTCGCGCTCGAACGGCTCCCCCGAGTGGATTGCCGACGCACAAGCGCTGATTGCGCAGAGCACTCGCGCGATCAAGTCGATCGAGACCAAGGACAAGGACGCGCTCTTCACCATCGGCGGCGACATCTATGACGCCTGCACCAGTTGCCATAACAAGTTCATTGTGCCGCCGGCCGGCACAGTGAAGCCGTAGCTGATGTCGTTGCTGGCGTTTTGCGAGTGGCTCGATTCCACCGCCTGGAGCACCGCGCTCCACGAATCGATGTTCGTGTACCCGATCGTCGAGTCCACGCACGTGGTGGCGCTGATGCTGTTCGTAGGCTTCGCGACGATTCTCGACCTGCGGCTGCTCGGCCTCACGCTCAAGCGCGTGCCGGTATCGCAAGTCGCCGAGCGCCTGCTGCCCTGGACGGTCGCCGGCTTCATCATTATGGTCATCACCGGCGCGCTGCTGTTCTACGCCATCCCGGTGCGGACCTACCAAAGCATCTTCTTCCGCGCCAAGCTGATTTTCCTGATCCTGGCCGGCCTGAACGTGTGGTTTTTCCATACGCGCATCTTCACGCGGATTGCCGAATGGGACCTGGCGATCATCACGCCCAGGGCGGGACGGATGGCCGGGCTGGCGTCGCTCGTCCTCTGGGCCGCCATCATCATCGCCGGCCGGATGATTGCGTATAACTGGTTCGACTGCGACATTCAGCCGCAATCGGCATTCGTCAACTGGGCGGCCGGCTGTGTCGTCCCGCCCCCCACACCCTGAGACCGCATGCTTCTCCCATTTTTTGAGTGGTGCGAAACGCTGTGGCTGGGCCAGTTCGTGATCGGCTCGAACTGGCTGTTTCCGGTCATCGAGTCGGTGCACCTGCTGGGGCTGGCGCTGCTTGGCGGCTCGGTCCTGCTGGTCGATCTCCGGCTGCTCGGACTGGGGCTGAAGGACCGCGCGGTGTCGGAACTGGCGCTCGACGCGCGGCACTGGATGCTGACGGGCTTGGCGATCATGATCGTCACCGGCATTCCGCTGTTCTTGTCGGAGCCGATCAAGCTGTACTACAGCACCGCATTCTGGATCAAAATCACCACGCTGCCGATCGCCCTTGCCTTCGCCTTCACGGTGCGCGCGCGCGTCGCACTGGCGGATCCCGTTAGTGGCACAGCGCGCCGCCAGCAACTGGTCGGCGCGCTGTCAATCGCGCTCTGGGTCACCGTGGCCGTCGCCGGCCGGTGGATCGGTTTTTCCTAGCGGCCGCCCGGCTTTTTCGGCGCCGGGGTCTCGGTCGCGTCGCGGCCGTCCTTGGGTGCGCCGGTGCCCGACGACCCCATGAACAGCTTGCGGCCGTCGGTGAAGGTGATGTCGCGGCCGTTGGCGCGCTTCAGCGAGTGGTCCTTGGTCTGGTAGCCGTCGACCACCACCTCGGTGCCAATCTTGACGGTTTCGCGGGTCACACCGCGGCGCAGCAGCGTGTTCGGCGTGCCACCTTCGATCATCCAGACTTCCGGCTTGCCGTCCTTGACGGCCTCGACGTGGATCCAGGTGTGCGGATTCACCCACTCGAGCCGGACGACTTTGCCCTGCAGGCGAATGGGCGCATTCGGATCGAATTCAGCGCCAAAGGCATGATGGGCCACGACAGTCCGGCCGGCGAGCACGAGGCCCGCGCCGAGCAACAGGACACTTAACGTTGATCGCGTTGTCATTTCTTGGTCCCCAACCGTTTCTCTTCGTTGCGCGCGCCGCTTAGCACGTTCGACAAGGCGTAATTGCCTTCGTGGCACGCGTATTCATAGATTAACTCGTCCGTGGCCCGAAAGGGAATCTCTCCGGTAAAAGGCTGGGCAAAGGTCGTCGGGTCGTCCACCGTGAAGCGGTAGTTGATAGTCGTGGCATCAACGCGGCGGAAACGCTCGGTGACCTTGAGGTTTTCGGCGGCGCCACGGAAGGGCTGCTGCAACGGGAAATTAGTCGTTTCGACGACCAGCGTGTCACCCTCCCAGTGTCCGATTGAGTCGCCCAGCCACGGCCGGATGTGCTTGGCCACGTGCGTGCCACCAATGCGAACCACCCGCGCATCGTGCACCATTTCCATCAGGATCATCACGTGGTCCGCCGTCTGCACGATCTGCAGATTGTTGTTATAGAAATAATTCGGCATCAGTGGCGTGGTCGGTCCAAACGACAGGAGGCAGCGCTCGGCCAGCGGCCGGAATTCGGGATGATCGTATTGGCCGCGGCCCGCCATCAACTTCATGCGCGCCTGGGTCCGCGCCCGTGCCTCTGGAGTCGTCGCCGGTATGCGGCCATCGGGCGGATCGATAATCAGCGAACTGCGGAACTGGCCGTCGACCACGGCGACACGGTCGCCGGGGTCCAACCAGAAATTGTTGTAGCCGCCCACGTTGCCGGCAGCGCCAGTGGAACCATCGCCACCCTGGGGCGGCGCGGTGCGATTCGGATCGCTCTTCTGGTTCAGGCGCTCAACGCGATCGGCGGTCGTCTTCTCCAGCGCCGCGGCCTCCGCCGCGCTGAGCACCAGGTTGCTGATCCCCTGGGGACGCTCGAGCGGCGTGATGGTGGCGTTGGTCCAGATTCCCTGAAGGTCCGGCTTGCCGTCCGCCGTGCGCGGCAGCGCCCACGGCTTGGCCGCCTGCTCTGCCGACAGCGGCGCGATACCGATCGACGCCAGGCCGGCGGCCGCCACGAGTCCCACGATCACCCTCATGCCCGCTGACTGCCCGTTGAACGTCATCTTCATCATTGGTCCCTGATCCCTGAACTACTGAATCGGTTGCTTCCGGAATTTGCCGTACATCAACTCTTCCACGAACTCGACACACTTAAACTGGTTGAGACGCGCGTTGGGATTAATGTGCCGATAGAGCGGCATGCGAATCTTCCACGGCCGGCTGAAGGTCGCCGGGTCCTCAATCGTCGCCTCGTACCACAGATGGTCGGGTCCCTGCGGCGTGTAGCGCTCGACCACTTTCATCTGCTCCGAGTGGTGGTTGCCGGCGCGATCAAACCAGGTCTGGTCGTTCATGCCGGTGACGGTCACCACCAGAGTGTCGCCGTCCCACTTGCCAACCGACTGCCCCATCCACGAATCGACCGGGGCCTCACCCGGATCCTTCAGATAGATGTTGCGCACCGCACCGGCGAACTCGTAGGAGAAGAAAATCGCCTTGTCGCTGTGAAGAATCTGAAACGGATGCGGCAGGTAGTTGGCGCGCGGCACACCGGGCAGGTAGCACTTGATTTCGGGATCGAGGTTGACCCAGTCTTCCTGATTGGCCTTCTGCTTCTTGGCGGCCTCGGGCAAGTACGGGATCTCGTCGCCTTCGACGACGCCGATGCCACCCGGGACGGCGCCGATCGCGCCGAACGCAATGACGGCAGCCGCCGGCACTGGGACGACGGGGCCGGGACGCAACGCCATGGCCGCCTTGGCGTTGTGCGACAGCACGTCGTAGTTCGCCGTGTTCAGGGCTTGCCAGATACCGTTCAGGTTGGGTTTGCCGTCGGCCAGGCGCGCGGGGCGCGCCGCTTGACCGGTGGCGGGCGTCGCGGCCCAGAACGCCGCGGCCACAACAGCGGCGGTCACCAGTGCGATCGAACACTCTCGGACAGCTCTCGGCACAGTTAGCACCCTCCCAAGTCGAAATGCTGACAGTCGGCGACAACGGTGTCAAGGAAAACGCTGCCATCCGTCTAGAATGGGCCATGCACTTCGACGCGACTTTTCGACGAACATTGGGCATCATCGCCACGGTGGTGATCCTGGCCGGTCAGTGGACGTTGACAGCTGAGGGGCGGCGCAACCCGCCAGCGTGGTTGCAGCCGGCGCCGCTGCTCAGGTTCTATGAGGTCCACGAGCAGTCGATCACGGATCTGCAGGCCGCGATGACCGCCGGCAAGGTCACCTCGCGCGGACTCGTTGATTCGTATTTGGCGCGCATTCAGGCCTACGACCAGGCGGGCCCTCGCCTGAACGCCCTGGTAACGCTCAACTCGCGCGCGCGCGAAGAAGCTGACGCGCTGGACCGCGAGCGCGCCGAGAAGGGTGCGCGCGGACCGCTGCATGGCATCCCGGTGCTCATCAAGGACAACTACGACACTGCCGACATGCCCACCTCGGGCGGCAGTCTCGGCCTGGCGACGCTACAGCCCGCGGCCGATGCGTTTCAAGTGCGCAAGCTGCGGCAGGCCGGCGCGGTGATTCTCGGCAAGACCACCATGCACGAGCTCGCCGCGGGCATCACCACCGTCTCGTCGCTCACCAACCAGACGCGTAATCCCTACGACCTGATGCGCGTGCCCGGCGGCTCCAGTGGTGGCACCGGCGCCGCGATCGGCGCCAGCTTCGCCGTCGCCGGCATGGGCAGTGACACCTGTGGCTCGATCAGAATTCCGGCGGCCAACCAGAACCTGGTGGGCCTGCGCGGCACGCACGGCCTGTCGAGCCGCACCGGCGTGATGCCGCTGTCATCCACGCAAGACATTGCCGGCCCCCTGGCGCGCACGGTGACGGACCTCGCGATCATGTTGGACGCGACGGTCGGACCCGACCCGACCGACCCAATCACCGCTGAGGGCGCCGGGCGCATTCCCAGGAGCTATCGCGACGCGCTGACGGCCGAGGGACTGAAGGGCGCGCGCATCGGTGTCGTGCGGACCCTGTTCGGCACGGCGCCTGAGGATGATGAGGTCGCCGGACTAGTTCGCAAGGCGCTCGACGGGATGAAGGCGCAAGGCGTAGAGGTCGTCGAGGTCACGGTCCCCGGCCTGGACGACCTGCTGCGTGACAGCAGCGTGATTGGCGACGAGTTCAAGTTCGACCTCGCCGCCTACCTGGCGAAGCAACCGAATGCGCCGGTGAAGTCGCTCGGCGAGATCATCGAGCGCGGCCTGCATCATGACCAGCTCGACGCCACGTTCAGGCTCCGCAACGCGCCCGAGAAGAAGGAAACCGAACACTACCGCCAGGCGTTGGTGAAGCGCCGCGCGCTGCGCGCCGCCGTGCTGGCAACGCTCGAAGAGCAGCGCCTCGACGCGCTCGCCTACCCAACCATGCGGCGCAAGCCCGTGCTCATTGGCGACCCGCAGGCTGGGAGTAACTGCCAGTTGAGTGCCACCACCGGGCTGCCCGCGATCAGCATGCCGGCCGGCTTCACGACCGATGGACTGCCGACCGGCGTGGAGCTACTTGGCGGCGCCTTCACCGAGGCGACGCTGTTGAAGTACGCATATGGATGGGAGCAGGCGACCCAGCCGCGGCGCGCGCCGTTCAGCACGCCGCCACTGGTCAATGGCCTGGCGCCCGCGCCAGTCGGCTTTGAGATCACCGCCGGTGCCGGCACCGTCAAGTTCAACTACGACCGCACCACCGGCGCATTGCGCTACGACGCCAGCACTGCCGCGATGGGCACCGACCGCGTCATCGCGTTGACGCTGCAGCGCAGCGACGGCGACCAGCCGGGCCCGATCATCGCGCACATCCTGGCGCCGAACCAGACCAGTGGCGCCGGCACGCTGACGATGCGAGGGAGAGACCGTGAGGACCTGGTCGCGGGGAGGCTCTACGCCCATTTCTATACGCGACAGTCGCCGCTGGGCGCTGCAAGGACACAGATCAAAATGCCTTAGGGGTCCAGGCGTAGAGGCGCATCTGTAGACGCGCCTAATCAGGCGGGACTGAAGTCCCGCCTCCGCGGAGATGCGGTGTTGTCACTGAGGCGTGCGGTAGTAACTCGCCGCACCCAGATCGAGGGGCCGGCTCGACCCGGCGTTCGCCAACGACAGCCGCATCTGGTTTGAGACGATGTCGTAGGTGCCCAGCCTGCGACCGGTGGCAGCGACGAGGTCAATCGTCGGGAACGGCCGGGCGGTCAGAGCCAGCGTGACGGTGCCGGATTCGATCGCCGTCCCTGACTCAGTCAACACGGCATACTCGTAGTTCGGGTTGCGCGCGTCGCGGCGCGTGAAGCGGATGCCGGCCGGGCCATCTCCACTGGCCCGGGTCCAGGTGCGCGATGCCGGAAAGCGCAGGTCGCGCGGGTTTGACGCGTAGGGCTCCACCAATTCGGCACTGAATACAGCCGTGCTGAAGATGCGATCGAAGAACGACTTGGCCTCCGGTGACAGCAATGGCTCCGGGGTCACCGCGTTCGGGTTCGGGCCCCCGCGGTAGTACTCGAAATCGTCCAACTGGAAGTGCGTCATTGCATACGGCGCAGTCCCGACCACCGACGCAACGGTGCCGGCCACGCCGAGCGACTGGCCCACGAGCACGGTCGCACCGGCCTCGACCCCAGCGCTGACCGTCGCCAGGTTGGTGTAGCTCGTGCGATAGAAGTGCGTACCGGCCGCATGCTCAAGTTGAACGGTGGTGCGGCCCGGCGCCGACGGGTCTGGCAACACGCTCTCCACGGTGCCAGCCGCGGCGGCGCGCACCGTGCCACCAATGCGATATTCAAGGTCCCATCCGGGATGCCCATCCACCGCATGTTCGGCGCCGTGGTAACCAAACGGCGCAAACACCAACGTCGTCGTCGGCACATCGCCGATGTCGATCGGCAGGCGCAGGCTCAGCACGCCGGGGACGGTGGTCGGTAACCGGACGATCACGGGCGGTAGCGGCGTCGATGCCACGGCCGTCGGCGCCGTCGGGTTGTCGGTGGCGCACGCGGCGACCGAGGCGGTCAGTAGAAACAGAAGCAGGCGCGCCGAGCAATTCAACATGTTCGCCGCCATCGTAGCCACTAAATCAGGCGCGTGCGAATTTCAGGCGGCGGGACCTCACAGGCATTGGCGGGACCCGCCAGGCGGATTCTGATCGCCGCCACCACGTCATAGGCGGCGTCACGAATCGGGCGCGGCACCCACAGCAGCACACCTACCCAACGCCAGGGCGCCGACAGCCGTTGGGCGATCTTCAGAGACGCCGTGGACCGCAGGTAGACCTGGCCATCTTCAATCAACACGATGCTGCGGGTCGCGGCGCGGTTGGTTCCGTACGAGGTCAGCAGGGCCGCGGCCTCCGGCGACTGCGAGGCGCCAAAACGGAAATAGCCGCCGTCGCGTTGGGCGATGAATTTGACCGAGCCCTCGCAAAACGCGCACGCGCCGTCGAACAGGATGGTGGCAGGCACGCCACCATTGTAGTGGCTTGTGGGGGCCGGGGGCCTGGGTTCAATATCTGTGTCTAATCGGTGTCTAATCGGCGGCTGCATTCTTGTGCGGCCCTTATTGCCAGCTGACCCGCGCGCCGACGCGGAGCGTCCGCGGCCAGCCAATCTGGCGCAGCGGCGTCCGGGCCGTGTCATATTCCGTGTCGAGGATGTTCTCGACCGCCACAAACGCGTTCAAGCCGCGCGTGATCGCGCGATTCGCACTGACGTCCCACACGGCGTAGGGGCGCAGAATGAACAACTCGGTGTTCAGGTCGTCATCGAACGACTCACCGCTGAAGCGCACCTGCGTGGCCGCGGTGAACCAGCGCGGCTCGGCCCAGGTCACACCGAAACCACCCTGCACCGTCGGCACCTGCGGCACCGTGTTGCCCTCGAGCACCGGCGTGGCGACCGACCCGCGGAAGTGGCTCGAGGTCAGCACCATCTGCGCGTTGAAGCTGAAGGCGTTCGACCACCGGCTATCGAATTCCATCTCGACGCCAGTGGCACGAATACTGTCGGAGTTCTGGCGCTGGCGAACGGTCGCCGTCGGCGTCTGCGACAGCGTGACGTTGGCAATCGCACCATCGAGGTGGTTGAAGAAGGCCGTGGCGCGAAACGACGCGCGCGCGAACTGCGTCAGCACGCCACCTTCGACACCGGTCAGCGTCTCGGGCGCAAGCAGCGGGTTGGCGTTGGTGATGGCCGTGCCGGCCGCGAAGCGCCGATACAACTCGTTCAGGCTGGGCGTGCGATTGGCGTGATACGCCGCGGCCTGCACCTGAAAGCGGCCGCTCCGCCACGCCACGGCGCCGCGCGGACTGATGAAGTTGACGTCCTTGACCGGATCAGCCGGATTGATCGGCGTCGAGTTCCACAGGTCGCCACGAGCGCCGACTTCAAACGTCAGCGAGTCGCTGGCGGCGATGTTGGCGCGAGCATAAACAGCGCCCACCGTTTCGGTGCCGCCAGAAATGAAGGGGCCGCCCTTGGTGTTGACGCCCGTGACGAGCACATAGCGAAACTCGTCTTGCGCCGACTCGGTGCGCCGGTAGTCGCCGCCGACGATCATGGTGACGCGGCCGAGCGGGCGCGTCCACTGGCCGTTGGCCATGGCGTGCGAGGTATCGATGAACTGCTCGAAGGTCAGGCGCTCAGTCGCACGCGAGGCGGGCACGAACGAAAAGGTCTGGTAGTAATCCTGACTGCTGGTCGCGCTCTGCACCTGCAACACACCGCCACCGATCAGGCCACCGGCCTCGACCGAGAACTGCTGCCAGTCGGTAGAGTTCACCTGCACCGGCGTGCCGTTGCCACGCTCTTCTGTGTACCCCGAGCCGCGCAGCGTCACGTGCCAGCTGTCACGACGGCGTCCCGCGCTCGCAAAACCCGTCTGGTAGTCGCTTTCGGCCCTGGTGTCGACGGCGCCGCGAGACTCGGGCGCAACCAGAAAAGCACCGTCCGTGCGGACACCTTCGTAGGCGCCGGTGGCCGACCAGCCATCGCGCTCGGCCGCGCCGAACAACGAACCACGAAACGTGTCGTGCGACCCGCCCTCAAAGCTGGCCCGCGCGCGCGAGCGGGTCGGCTGCACGGTCAACACCTGGATCACGCCGCCCAGGGCGCCGGCGCCGTAGAGATCGCCGGTGGCGCCGCGCACCACTTCGACGCGATCCACGGCGGCCTGCGGCACGCGGTTCCAATACACCCAACTGCCGAACGGGTCGTTCAGCGGCACCCCGTCGGCCAGGACCACCGTCCGGCTGGCGCCCGAGCCCGAGACGCCACGCAGCGTGACGCCCTGCGTCGTGGGATTGGCGACGCGCGACGAACTGCGACGGAACAGCGTGAACCCCGGCGTCGCTCGCAGTGCATCGTCTAAGGCGCCGGCGGCCATGTTGTTCAACTCGGCCGAGGTAATGACGGTGGCACTGGCCGCACTCGGCAGGCGTTCGGCGCCGCGAGTCGCGGTGACCACGACCGTGTCGGCGAAGTTCAGGGGTCGTAGGACGATATAGAACGGTTCGGAGCCGCTGACCTTCACCTCAGCCGGCTCGAAGCCCTCCGCGGTCACACGCACCGTGGCCGCCAGCGCACCGGCGTTGAAGTTGCCGCCCGCATCGCTGCGCACGGTGACCTGGCGTCCGTCTGCGGTGGTGGCGACCACTTCGGCGTCGGGAATGATGCCGCCGGAAATATCCGTGACGCTGCCCCGGGTGGTGGTCGCAACAGGCTGCGCAGCGGCGGGTGCGGTCGTCTGAGAGAGAGCCGGTGTGGGCGAGACGAGCAAGGCCGACACCAGGCTGGCAAGAACAAAGCAAGCCTGTCGGTTCATAGAAGATAGACTGTACATCATTCCCCCAATGCCAGAGCCGGATCGCACACTTCTGGAAGGCCCCCAGTCCCGGGCCCGCGAACTGATGATGGTTCTGAGGGCGGGACGCGATTTCATCCGCGGATTTCGGGCCCTGCACTTCATTGGCGCCTGCGTCACGGTCTTCGGGTCCGCGCGGTTTGCTGAACATCACCGCTATTACGTCCTAGCCCGCGAGATGGGCGGGGCGCTGGCGAAGATGGGCTTCACCGTCATGACCGGCGGCGGACCGGGCATCATGGAAGCCGCCAATCGCGGGGCGCGCGAGGCTGGCGGCCTGTCGGTCGGGTGCAACATCAAGCTGCCGCTGGAGCAAGGTCACAACCCATACCTGGACCTCTGGGTTGACTGTCACTACTTCTTCGTCCGCAAGGTGCTGCTGCTCAAGTACTCGTATGCGTTTGTCGTGATGCCCGGAGGCCTGGGCACCCTCGACGAGCTATCCGAGGCACTGACGCTGATCCAGACCCGCAAAATCCTGCAGTTTCCGGTCGTCCTAATGGGTCGCGATTACTGGGCGCCATTTCTCGCCATGCTGCGGACGATGGTGGAGGCCGGGACGATGTCGGCGACCGATCTGGACCTGATGCTGGTGACCGACTCGGTGCCCGACGCGGTGGCACACCTCGAGCAATATGCGGTGCAACATTTCGGACTGAAACGCCGTCAGGCGCCGCGAGCGTCGCGGTGGCTGGGCGAGAAGCCCATGCCAAAGCGCTAACAGCGTGTCGGTGCCAGCTCGGTGTGGGTCGGCAGCCTAGGAAGGACGGCCGAAGGCGTGCATGGCGGCGCCGGCGGCGCCGCAGACCACCCCGCCCCAGACCATGTCGACGACTGCCACCTTGAGCGGAAAGCCCTGCATGGTTGCGTAGTTGGTGAGGTCGTAGACGCTGTAGCAAATCACACCGAACATGGCGCACCAGCCAGCGGCTTCTAACACTGAACCCGTGCGGACCTGCGGCAGGGCGAACAAGGCAATGCCCAGCACAATCAGGGCATACAGCAGCAGGGCCGGCAACCACCGCGGGTCGAGATCGCCACTAGGGTGCTGGCGCAGCAGCGACCCCAGCTCGCGCTTGTAGAACCCGTTGGCGATCAACCCGATCCACACCACATCCACAAGGATGAAGGTGATGAGCCCGATACCCCACTGCTTGGCAATATCCATGGTGACCCGTTATGACGCGCATGGCGGCAGCCGGGGTCCCAACCCTGCTAAACTGACTTAGATATGCGTCTGGCCAAACTGGCGGTAGCCAGCGTCAGCCCCACGGTGGGGGCCGTCACCTGCAACGTGGATCGGCTAATCGAAGTGGCCGTCGCCATGGGCCAGGCCAGTGTCACCATCGGCGCCTTTCCCGAACAAGCCATTGGCGGCTACCCGCCCGAAGACCTGGTGCAGTGGCGGGGGTTCCTCGACGGCCAACGCCGCGAACTCGACCGCTTCGCCAGTGAGACCGCTGCCTTCAGCACGGTCTACGTGCTCGGCCTCGCGGTGTCGGTCGGCGGCCAGCTGTTCAACTGCGCCGCGCTGGTGCATCGGGGCGCGATCGTCGGGCTGGTGCCGAAAGAAAAGCTCCCCACCTATAACGTGTTCTACGAAGGCCGCACCTTCTCGCGCGGTGGCCCCGGCCTGGCACTCGACGCCGGCGGCGTGCCGCTCGGCGATTACCTGTTTACGTTCGACTTCGGCGACGTCGCGGTCGAGGTGTGCGAAGACGCGTGGTCGCCTGACGGCCCCATGCGGCGCCGTTGCTACTCTGGCGCGGAGATCGTCGTGAACGTGTCGGCGTCACCGTACCGGATGGGCATCGACTCGACGCGCCGCGAGATGCTGGCGACCCGCGCCGCCGACAACCAGGCGGTGTTGCTGTATGCCAATGCGGTCGGTGGCCAGGACGGTTTGATCTACGACGGCGGCGGCTTCATCTTCCAGAACGGCCGACTGGTGTTCGAAGCGCCTCGCTTCGAGAAGGGCTGGTGGTCGTCGGTCGTCGATCTCGACCGCACGCGTCGCCTGCGCATGGAGAACACCACCTGGCGCAGCGACTGCGAAGCGTTCCGCCTGCAGCGCGAGAACGTGCCCGCCGTGCGCGTGCTCGCGCCGACCGCCGATCGCTCAACGCTCACCTATCCGTCGCCCGAGGGCGGCAGCTTCTTCCTGCCTGCCAGTCGGGGCCCGGCCGCTGACCCACGTGAGCGCGCGCTCGATGACCTGTTTGAGGCACTCGCGCTCGGCGTAAAGAGTTATTACGAGAAGACCGGCGCCTTCAAGTCGTTGGGGATCGCCCTGTCGGGCGGCCGCGACTCCATGCTCACCTTGCTGGTCGCGTGGCGGGCCTCGCAGTTGATCGACGGCGGCGCGACGATTGCGACCTTCTACATGCCCAGCCGTCACTCGCAGCCAGAGACCAGGCACGCGGCACAAGCGCTGGCTGATGAACTGGGCGTGTCACTGAAGACCATCTCGATCGACGAAGCCACCGACCGCGAAGTGGCTGCCGCCACCGCGATGCTGGACGGCCAGCCGCTGACGGAACTGACGCGCCAGAACATCCAGGCGCGCGTGCGCGGCCAGCGGATGTGGAACTGGGCCAACTCGTCGGGGGCGCTGTTCCTGCAGACCGGCGACATGAGCGAGAAGGCCGTCGGCTACACCACTATCGGCGGTGATCTGGAAGGCGCCTTGTCAGTGATCGCGAACGTGCCGAAGACCGTCGTGGTCGCCTTGCTTGAACGCCTGGAGCGCCGCTTCGGCTTCAAGGGCGTGACCGCGACGCTCGGCACAGACCCGGGCCCGGAACTCGCCGACGTGCAGGTGGCAGAACACGAGCTGATGCCCTTCCCGGTGCTCGACGCGTGCCTGCACCTTTACGCGGGCGAGAAAATGTCGCCCGGCGAAGTGGGCCTGGCGTTGAAGGCGCTGTTCCCCGAGATGGCACCCGCAGGGCTGGAGAAGTGCGCGAGGCGCTTCACGGCGCTCTTCTCGCAGTCGATCTACAAGTGGGTGCAGTCACCCCTGTCGCTGCACGTCGGGTCACTGGATCTCGATCGCGAACGCGCCCTGCAGATGCCGGTCGTGCAGAAGAACGAGTGGCACTAGAGGCAGGAGATGCTGCTGCCCGTCACCATCGCGGCGCTCGACGATCCCCGCGTCGCCGACTACCAGCACATCGCCGAGCACCAGCACCTGCGGGAGCAGGGGCTGTTCATCGCCGAAGGCCGCCTGGTCGTCCGGCGCTTGCTTGATCTTCGACAGTGGCGGGTCGAGTCGCTCCTGCTCACCAGCGCGGCGGCCGACAACCTGAGCGACGTGCTGCACCTGAGCGAAGCGCCAATTTATCTCGTCGACCAGGCGGTGATGAACGCCATTGCCGGCTTCAATATTCATCGCGGCTGCCTCGCGCTCGCGCACCGGCTGAAAGTGGAACCCCGCGATCGCGTCGCCGACCGCCCGCTGTCGCGCGTCTTGCTGCTGGAGGGCGTCAACAACCCCGATAACGTGGGTGGCCTGTTCCGCACGGCTGCCGCTTTTGGCGCCGACCTCGTGGTCCTGGGCCCATCGTGCGGCGACCCGTTGTACCGCAAGGCCATCCGCACCTCGATGGGCGCCACGCTGGCGGTGCCGTCAGTGACCGCCTCGCAGTGGCCCGGAGCCATCACCGACCTGCGGGCCGATGGTTTCACGGTGGCGGCCTTGACGCCGAGTCATGACGCGCAGCCGTTGAGGAACCTTCCCCGCCACGCCAAGCTGGCGCTGCTGGTCGGCGCCGAGGGCGATGGCCTGAGCGAGGCGGCACTCGCCGCCGCGACGTTTTGCGTCCGCATCCCGATGACGCCGATGGTTGACTCGCTCAACGTGACGACGGCCGCAGCCATTGCAATGTACCATTGCTGGCAGGAGTAGTCGCCACCAGTGGAATTGGTTGAAGATGTCCTGAGGTTCCTGACCGCCCGCATGCAGATCGAGGCGGAGTGGGCCGTGCAAGAGAAGACCTCGTTCACCTGGTGGGCATCGTCGCTTCGACAGCGCGTATGGGTGGCCGAGCCGCGCGAGTTCCAGGGTGTCCAGCTGACCACGCTTCACATCGAGACCGACCTGATCGCCGATGTACCGATGGACGAATCCACGTGGGCGCGGCTGGCCGCCGTCAACCGTTTCGCGTCGCTCAGCGCCCACGTCGCCGATCCGGTGGCGCACACGATCAGCCTGCACTCATCGGTATCGCTGACCGCCGACAACTATCGACTGGCCCAGACCATTGCGCTGCACGCCATGGCGTTGCAGATGGCCGATGCTTACGCCGAAGCTGCTGAGCTCGCCAAGGCTTTTGGCGGACAGGTCGCCTCGTCTCGCCATCCCACACAGGGCATGCGCACCACGCCGGACGAGATGGTGGGGATTCTTGACACCTACCAACAGCGCGGTGAGGCCGACTCCCCGTTCACGCCAGAAGAGCTCGCGCAGCTGGTCCACCTTGAACCCCGGCCGTGGCTCATGGCGGCGAACGGCCTGCATCGCATCGATGCCGACCTCGAGTTTGCCGCCGGCAACGTGCACGCGCGACTGGAGCTGAATGCGGAAACGAAGCACCCCTCACTGGGCAGCGGCCTGCTGATGCGGTTGAAGCTGCCGGTCGAGCCCGATCCGGTGGTCGCGCAGCGCTTGAACACGAACGAGTGTCTTGAACCCGATGCGCATCAGCTTGGCGCGTGGTGCGTCGATGACGAGCACGGCTTGATGTTCACGGGTTTCATCCCGGCCGCGGCGTGGGTGCCGGAGTTATCGCGCGCGCTGGTGTATCACCTGTCGGCGAAGAACGAATGGGCGCGCGCTTTGCTGTTTCCAGCCGGGTAGGTCGGACGCCGAGTCAGCCTTTCGGGGCCGTGAGAATGGTCGCCCCGACGCGAGCAATCGAACCGAAGTGGTGGTCGTAGGTCAGCACCGTGGCCCCATGCCGCACAGCCACCGTGGCAATCCAGATATCGTTCGCCGGCAGCGGTGTGCCGGCCTTCTTCAGGTCGAGGACGATGTCGGCGTAGATGCCGACCATGTCTTCTTCGACCGCCAGGACGTCAACGACCGGGTTGGCCAGAAAATCGTCAAGCTCCGATTGATTCTGGTGTCGCCGCTTCCCTTGCCTGAAGCCGACCGCGAGTTCCCCCAGGACGACGACCGGGACTCCCAGCCAATCGGCGCGATCGATCAGGTCGACGACTTGCGGGTCGCCGCGCTTGAAGTGGCTGTAGGCCGACGTGTCCAGGCAGATCCGCATCACGCCCACATGTCGTCATCAATTCTCTCGAAGGGGGCGACGGCGGCCTCGAACCGACGCTGTTCGTCGGCGTCCCACGTTCCCGAGAGCTTCGCCAGCCCGTTGCGACGAGGGCCGTGACCGTCGGCGCCGAGGCTGCGGCCGAGCAGGTCGAGGACGGTGCTGTTCAGCGAGGCATCGTTGCGCCGCCGTTCACGGTCGAGGGCCTCCGCGAGGCGCCTGGGCACGTTCCTAATCGTCAGTGTCTTCATGAATGCACAATCGTGGATTCGATGCATTCATTATTACGATTCACGACTCCGCCGTCAAGCGGAGACGGCGGGACTGGTCGTGCCCCCCCCCGGGGGGCTCAACGCGGAAGGCCATGCGTTCGCGCGAACTCCTCCAACTCCACCAACCGTTCAGGCTTCACCGGAAGGCTGTGCATGACTTGAAGCTAAGGGTTCGCACCGACAATGTCAGTCAGCAACGCCCACGCCCTACGCTTCCCAATCCAGTGACCGGCCGACGGCCCTCGTCCACCCCGCGTAGAGCTTCTCGCCCTGCGCCTTCGGCATGACCGGACGGAACTCGCGATCGAGCGCCCAGTTCGCCGCCACGTCGTCCATGCTCTTCCAGTAGCCCACAGCCAATCCGGCGAGATACGCGGCGCGCGGGTAAGAAAGGCTTCCGCGAGAACGCCTGCGAGCTTGTGATCCGGATGCGAGGCGTCTTCGAGCGCCTTGCGGT
>SXGQ01196390.1_pt1 | contig 28895 bp, 20 predicted proteins | sample 3178371 | NCBI WGS metagenome assembly SXGQ01 (sample SAMN11356859, study PRJNA531348) | freshwater metagenome | isolation source: freshwater sample F1-20 | place: China: Fuxian Lake, Yuxi | collected 2017-12-25 | reverse complement strand
TATGCACCACGATACTCATATACAACTTTACCGCTTGAATCTTTTGCTTCATATATTTTATCATCACCAGGACCTCCTTGTGCAAATACAGGTATCAAACCACCTTTTTCAAATGTTTTTCCAGTTCTAGTGTACTGAGGTGTCATATTACCTTCTAAGCCACCAGATACATTTGCAGAACTACCAACAGCACCGGAGCCACCAAAAATTGGAGTTCCTCCTACAAAGGTAAATTTATTATTATTATTTGCATTAAGAATAGTACTATCAGTCATATAAGTCAAAGGTGCTGAGTCATCTCTTGTATAAACCGGTTTACCTTGACGATCATATGTGACTTTTAAAGGTCTAACGATAACAGCTTGATCTTCTTTTTCATGTGTAACATATGCACCAGATCCAGGACCATAATATGTATTTTCACCATAACCCTGAGTATATGCAAATGGATCAACTATTTCATAGTAGTTTTTACCATCAGTAGAAAATCTTTGACCTGCTTGATAAGTTCTTCTTGTATCATCTGTTAATATACGTTGTTGAAGACCATTCATATCTCTTCCGTCTTCAGGTGTTAATCCCCAGTTCAAATACTGAACACCTCTAACACGATTTGGTAAACCTTTACCATACGCATTATCATAAACTGGTAAAAACTCTTTTTTAGACAAAGTTTCATATCTGTCTTTATCCATTCTAAGTTCCTTACCTGTCTGAGGATTATACAATACAACAGTATCACCAGTTCCCCATCCCGGTTTGTCTACAGTTTCTTTCCAATAATACATCTGCCCATTAATATACATGGGTGTAGTTTTATTGTAAATAGGATCACCTGCCATTTCCATTTTAGGTAATCTTCCACCATACTTTGCTTGCCCTAGTTCTGCACCCATTAAAGGAGCAGCAATTGCGGGAATACCACTTGGAAAACCTTTCATTGATTCTTGCACTAACGCAAGTTCAGCAAGTTTCTGTGAATTCTTTTTAACCATGTCTCCAGCTGTACGCTTAGTAATAGCATCAGAGTTGTCGTCTTTCATTAGCTGAATAAACTTATTGATGTCATATTGCTTAGCAAGTTCAGCAGGAGTATATCCACCTTTTTTAAAAGTTTTTCCAAATCTTGCAAGAACCTCTTCGTCTTTAATAGCAAGTTTGGGAGTATCTGAAAAGATAAATGATCCACCAGGAACATTCAATGGTACACCACCTTTAGAGTGACGCTTACCTGTAATTTTAAAATGCTCTAAGTATCCGTCATTATTCAAGTCTCCAACAATAGTTTCTCCACCCTCAGCTTCAATATTAGCTTGATTTCGTGGTACAGCACCCATTGTATCAGAGATAGGGGTATTATCCTTACTTTCAAATGGATCGAACGCACTTCCTCTAACCAATCCGTAATTACGTTGGTCTCCAGTGCTTCCGGGTTTTTTAGTGATTCTTACTTTCATAAACTTTTAAAGTTTAAAAATGTATGCGGATTTAAATCCCCTACATTTAGAATTTACAATATTTTACGCAGATTACCATAGGATTAATCAAGAAACTCAATCTCACCACCGGCAGCCATAATAGCTGCAATCTGCTGAGGTGTTAAATCGTATTCACCACCTTCTTTAAAGTTTGTACCAAAACCATAATTAAACTGATTACCCATGTCTTGTGCATAAGTAGTTTTATTTAAAATAAAGTTTTGACCCTGCGCTCTGTTAGTAGTGTACTGACCAAACATATCACGATTGACATAATTGTTATCAAATCTAAAGTCGGTATTACCATACTTTTGAAGATTTGCTTCATACTCTTTCAGAGTGTCTTTACGATTCTTTCTATTAGCAATTGTGCTAATTGCAGAAATAGCTCCATATGCAAGCGCTTGTCCTTCAGGATCTAATTCAAGATTAGGGATCATTTTAGATTTACCAAGTCTTGTAGTTACTTCGGGAGTAGTTGTAGCTGCAGGTGTTTGTTGAGTTGTTGAATTTTCATTCTCAAGCTTCCATTGTTGTACATATGCTTGATAATCTTTTTCATCTTGCAACTCTTGACCCATTAACCCTCTACCGTTTTGCGCCATCCATTCTTCTTTTGACAACATAGGTTGACCACCAGTATCCATTCTGCTAACATAATAACCTCCATACTTTGCCATATTTTCAAAACCATAAGGTGCTTCAAGATTATCTTGTGGTAAAGACAAATTAAATTTTTGTTGTCGTCTTATTTCATCTTGAACAGGTTCTTGATAAAACTCTTTTTGTTTCCACTGATTCATAAGCTTTTTGCTATCACGATCCATAAGATTAGTTGTTACCATCTCACCTGTCTTAGTATTCATCTGAGTTTGTGTCTTAGATGCAGGACCAAAAAGTTTTCTGTAACCTAACGCGACGTTATTTAGTGCACCTGCACCCAATGCAATAGCAGCAAGGTCACCAAAGAAACCTTTGTCATCCATACCTTCAATAGCATAGAGTGTAGGATTGAGTGTTGTATTAGCACCAAAGTTTACCATACTTCTGGTGGGCTTATCTTGATAAGCTGCAATGTTTCTATTAGTTGTTTTTTGGGTTGTCATCCAATCACCTTCTTCTCCACCACCAATCATTCTTTTCAAAATTCTATTTTGAACTTCTTCAGGTAATGCTTGGAACCCTTCATTCTGAGGTTCACCACCTTCAGCCCAGGTACCAAACTTCTTATGCCAATATAATGGTGAGAATGGATCTTTTGCTTTTGCAGAATCTCTTCCACCCATACGATCCCAAAAACGATCTTTACGTTTTTCTGAACCATGTTGAGAAAAGTCCTTCATACCATCATAACCACCATGAACAACTTTATAGTCATCGCCTTTTTTAGCAAGAACCATCCATTTTTTACCTGGACGAGTAGATTGTTTTTTAACACCTACCTTACTGAATCCCATATTTTTATAACGTGTCGGTATACCTCCACCATTCTTCATTTCTTCCTGCTCACCCTCATCACCATACTGCATATAATCGTTAATCGCAGTTGCTGAATGATTCATAACCGAAATCTTATCACTAATCCAAGGATCTAAGTCTGCGTCAGGAGTAATAAAGTTTTTCAGATTATTCAATCTGTCCATCATTGCATTAATCTGAGTGAGTGCCATACCACCATCAGCTTCTCCACCGTCTTTAGCAAACATCATAGCAAGTTTAGCTAACTGTATTTTATCACCCATGTCCATGTTTTGGATTTGCTTTAAAGGATTTGCAATACCACCAAACTGAACATAATTAGTAGGGATAAAAACAGGTTGGTCAAGCATATCATTATAGTTAACACCACCTTCTGCAAACTGACCACCGCATTCAAAACATCCACCCATTTGAGCTTTTTTCCATCCTCCACCACGTTCCTTATACCATTTAGCAGCATATCCGTTTGCATACGCTGAAGGATATACATCATATTTAGCTTTAGCAGCAGATTTTGCTCTACTCCAAAGTGATGGATTTGTGGGAACGTTACCTCCGGACTTCATGTCAAACAGTTCTCCTCCGTTTTCGTAACCGAGCTTTTTCATATACTCTCTTAATTTAGGGTCAGATTTTAATAATTGCATGTCTTGATTAACCATAGATGAATAATTGGGATCTCCCGGGTTATATCTCTTAAGACCTTTTTCTTTTATAAATTTTGCAGCTAAATCAAAACTATCTTGATTTCCTAGCTGAGGTGTAGCTGCAATCTTTTGTTGATACTGTGCTACTAATTCAGGATGTTGAGTCAAGTATTTATTTAAAGCTGCTTTGTCATCAAGATTATAATACCATCCATGTACATCTTTTTTTACAGAAACTCCAGGCGCTTGTTTATCAGCTAAAAATCTTAATGGATCATAAGGAGTATATGATTCTGCAACATCCCATCCAGATACCAAACGACCTTTATTACCTGCACGTTTCTGATTTGCTTCAGTACCTGATCCAAATGTGGATTCGCGTCCAATTACTGAAAGCATTAACCAGGGATCAATACCTTGTGCTTTAGCTGATTGCACAGCTTCATTAATTAGCTCTGGAGAAACAGTAGCTCCTTGAAATCTACCTGATGTCAAATTAATAGCATTTGACATATCAGAATTAATTTTATTGTTCTTACCTATCTGATTATTGAAAGCAGACATGTTTCGATTATAATTCTGATACATTGACGCAACTGGTGAAGGCTGTGTAGGTTTTTTCACATTAGCTTTAGCGGGATCATCATCTCCGAAAAAGTAATTATACATTGCAGACCCTATAGCAGATATATCAACAGCAGGGGGCGTCATTAATCCCCATTGAGCTAATTCTAACTCTCCACCGTCTTGACGCTTGTGGTTGTATGAAATTCTTTTACTAGATGTTTTTTCTCTTTTGAACTTAGCTTTTTCTGATGAAGAAAGTTCAGATGCAGTTTTAGGTGTATCAGCTGACACTCTTCTAGAAGGACGACATGCAGGATATCCTTTACGCTTTTCACCCTCTTGTCTACCGCATTCTTTTCCAGTTTTTACATCTACCCATTTTTCTGCAAACCATCTGTCTAATCCACCATGCTGACCACCAGATCCCATCATAGGTATTTCTAAAACAGTATTTCCTGGGAACTGATAATCATTACCAGGATACATAATACCTCCATTACCATATTCGTCTATACCAAAAACTGGATAATTAACATCCCGCATAGAAATTCTTCCTGTAGGAATAATGTTTACAGGATTATATCTATCAGGACTATCTTTTCGATAACCTTCAAATGAAATGTATTTATCTAAATTCTTCATTATCTAAAACTTACCAGTTGTTTAGTTGTAAATAATTTAAGAAGCATCTTTATTTCACCACTTATATTCTTTCTCAAGAACAATCTATTTCCGTAGTGACGGAACTTCTTACGTTCTAAAGGTGGTTTAGCGTAGTTGATATATGTAGGATTAATACGCCTTTTATATCCATTAGCTTCAGTAATCCACATTGGTACAGCTCCGCCTGCAAATTCAAATCTGTTTCTGGTTACATCCCAGAACTGATTAAATCGATACTTATTCTCTTCTTTTGAATAATGTATTTGTACTGAATTAGTACCAGCAATCGGATACTGTAGTAATGCTATAGGATTATTTTTAGGCTTAACCTGCAACTCTAGTACACCTGATATTTGCTCGTTATTATAAATAACAGCTCTGTCAAAATTATGATCAAGAGGAGCAAAGCTATCCTGACAATCATTATAGTACTTATAGTTCTCCAGTAAGTATTCTACACTTCTTGTTGTGGTTACATTATTACCACTTGTCACCGGAAATTCTACTTCCCAAGGATAGTCAATACCGTAGTAGTTAGAATAAAGATCGCAACGATCGTTATGCTTCCAAAACTCTGAACCTTTTACTGTCAAGAAATGCTCATATGCAGGTAAAGTCAGACTAGGATGCCAGTCATGAAAACTTATCCATGTTTTAGATTTAGGATCATAACTAATTGTCCAGCTACAATCCTCAAAATATTGCGGATTTGTAAGTTCAATATAACATCTACCACTGTTTGGTAAACCTGCAAGAGATTGTCCCTCCTCCTGTAGAGTAAGCGTATTACAATTTAGATAGAACTTCTTAACCTGATTGTCATATTTAATGTCAGGATTTAAAGGTTTAAAATCTCTCTTACAGAAATACACCAAATCATATTGTCCGTCATAAATTGTTTGACAACCTACACCTTCGACAGGGTTGTCGTAAAGGTCGTAATCAGGAAAAGCCTGGAGGAGTTTAGAAGGAAGATACTCAGCAAACCAAAGACGAAGTCCGTTGCGGGATATTTCGTCTAATCCGCCACCACCGTATTGAACAATCTTACCAATCTTCTGAGAAATATAAAACAACCCATAAGGGGTGTTTACAGCTGATCTATGACTCTGACAACTACCATATTCTAGAATATCATCTGCATTAACAAGAGATTGCATATTCTGCTGGAATAACCCACCATCTCCAATAGTGATTTTTGTACCACCTTGAGTTTGAAGTGTATCCACTCCTACAAAACGGGTAGGTTCTGAATCTTCATATAGAATAACAGCGCCATTCTCGTTTAAGCTCTTAATATTGCTTACCTTACCACCAAAGTCTTTATAGTTATTTGCAAGATATGCTTTCCAGTTATCACGCTTCAACTCATCCTGTTGTTGTAGTGAGTAAATTACTCTATTCGGATAGTATTCAAAACAATCTACTGCAACTTGTGGATCATAACTTCTAGGAAGTACTTTACCCCAGGTTGAGAAATTATTATACAACTTAGATACACTTAAAGAAAAATCATATTTATAGTAGTTACCCTTAGTAATAATGTCTGATCTAAACATTTCATTGTAGTCAGAGTATCCTTCAGGCTCAAAATGTTTTTCGTGTAGCAATTCACCATAATCTCTATATGCAAGGTTTATTTCAGATTCAACAAAGAAATCTCTTACACCATTGTTAAACAGATAAAAGAACGCTCTTTTAAGTACAAAAACACCAGTCTTACTACCAGCTCTATCCATATGATGAAAATCACTTGGTGTAGTTAGCTGTAAACCTTTCTTTAAACTGAGTTTAATTGTAAAATCATTTAAATCAAATCTTTCTAAGTTTGCCCAGTAACGAGGAAATGGTCCATTAATATAATTCTTATAGTTATATTCTGTACCATTGTTTTCACCAAGCAACCATTGATTAAAGAACATGTATGGATTTTTTTCAGTGTATCGATTAATATACACATCGCCTCCAAATAATGCTCCAGTTCTATATCTAATTGGACCAGGTTGTGTTTTAAATATGCAACTTTCAATAGGAAGCTGAACAATGGAATCTAATTGTCCATATTGATTCTCATAGCTTAATTTAATTGCTCCATAATACGCACATGTATTTCTATTATACACCCCATTTGTAGGATCATCATGTTTTCCTAAATCATGAATTCTTACTCTTGAATTATCCTTAATAGAATTATTACCTACATTAATATGTGGATCAGATAGTTGACTAGATAGTTTAACTGCTACAAACTTATTTCTAAATAAGTTATTAATCTTCAGGTTGTCAACATATGCTTGAACAAACGGATCAATATATCTTCCAGAATTATCTGTAACTGCTCTTCGCCTATTACCTTTATTAGTAATGGGTATAGCGTTATTATAAAATCCGTGAGAGTTAACTTGCAAAGCATAATCCCTAAATGGACTAAAAGCATAAATAGCTTCTAAAGAAGATTGTATACCAAGAGCGCCATAGTATATTAATGCTGGTGCAGCTAACAAAATACCAGCAGCTGTACCTACAGGTCTTGCTGTAAGCATACTTGCTACATCAGGTATTGCTGTAGCAGTTCCTGATTCAGCTTGTGATATTTTTATTGCACCTGCACCAAGAAATGTAGCACTTACATCAGTCCTGTTTGTAGCTTTACCCAATGCTGCAAGAACAGCTATACCAGCTCCGACAATAGTCGCAAAAATAAAAGCACCATCTGTAATTAATTTACTTTTAGGATGCTTATAAGGAAATTCAAATTTACCTTCAACTGATCCATGCTCAACAGTGTATACTTCTACTGCGCCTTGAGAGAAAAAAGGTTTGTTAAACGTTGTGTCAGGTGAATGAAAAGAATAAATATCCTTACGATAAGTTGATGGTGCAAGAGAACTGTGATCCGGTTTATTACCATTGTCTTTCTTTAACTCTGTTCTCAAAAACACATTGGGACTTAAGTCATTATATGGAAAGTTTTGATATAATCCTTTTTTACCAGGTTGTCCATCAATTTCATATTCCCACATGTTGTTAAACAAACCTTTAGCAACTATGCTTCTGTTACCCTCACGAGATCCTCTTAATATCTCATATCCTACAATATCTTTAATAGGATTGCCATCCAAATCTAATGGGTGCTGAATATTTAAAAATTCAACACCTAGTACTGAAATTTTAGAACCTCCATTAGAATGTATATGAGTTGTAACATTATCAGGAAACTTATGATGTCTAATAGGTTTACCACACAATGGACCCCAAATATCAGGTTTGTCATCAGGATATCTTTCTGTAGATTCCCAATATCCCATTTGACCTGTGAAAGTTAATACCCCACCGTCTGGAAGTGTTCCTGAAGCTGCAGTTTTTGTAGCAGTATTATAAACCTGCCAATTTCTTGTTTCACCAGGCAAAACATCATTACCAGTAGCTATTTGTGTGTCGGTTGCTATTGGTGCCCTACCTGGAATATGATAAGATGCAGAACGATGACCTGTTTTATAAATCCAACGAATGAAGAAGCTATAAACCTCATCACGCATGTATGAAGTTTTATTACCACCTCTAATGTAATAGTTAGAAGGATATTCTACAGAAACCCATCTAGACTGAATTTGATTTGCTAAAGGTTGATAATTAAAATCAGGTCTTGTAGTTACACCAGATCTTAGCAGGTAACCATTAATCTCAAATATTTTATCACTCTTGTAATAAAGTGCATTTTGAAGAGGGATGTAAGAAAGAGGTATAGTTACCCATGCTTGATCTATAAGATCAAGAACAATCTTCTTTTGACGAGTGTTATAATATCCAATTCTGCGAGCTACAGTTTGTAAATTGACTGTAGTTACCATAACAAGTTCAAACTCATCAAATGTTGTGTCTATTTCATCAATATCTATTTCAATTGAACCACCGACACCACTATGACTCCATAACGATTGAACATTGCTTGGTTTAAAATAATCTGTTACTCTAACACCATTTACAGAATAAGCTATTACAGCTTGATAAGAACCATTGAGTAATTGACCGGCACCTTTCCCCTTACTGATACGAATACAGGGTGTTTCTACTATAGATTGCAAGAGGGTCTTTTCACAATCCAATTCATCTGAATATTCTGGGATATAACATGAAGGATCTGGGGAAAGGTTAACGCCAGTCTTCTTATAGGGTATATTATCCAGATTAATATACCTGTCAGGATTTAACCCGTCTTGCCAATAAACAGAGTGAGTGCAGTCAAAGTTTTCTTTTGCTGCACCAGTAATTAAATTAGTTGTTTTGAAACCGAGACATTTGTCATTTACAGATTTTGTGTATTTACACAAACCTTCATCAAAAATTCCAATCTCGCTATCAGTATTATTAGTAGAAAATACAATCCACTCATTACCTGACTTATGGATTAGTCCTATTACAGTGTAAGGAGCTGTAGTACAGTATTTATTCGCTTGCTCATTTCCTAATACACCAACCTCACCAAGATGTGAATTGTTTACTGCATTACGGGCATGAGTCCACAACCCCTCACCGACAAATAAGTCGTTGAAGTCTTTAACCATACCTTTTGTAAAGGTATTGTTCTTCTGTAGACTACTTTTATTATCAAGCCCTTGACTCATAGCTTTATTTCAATTTTCTTTTTGTCTAAAAACTTATAAAGGTTTTCGGTAAGGTGACCGGTTAACCAGGCTTTTGTTTCTTCATCTTCAATATATCTATCTTCACATATCCGAGTTGACAAATGAAATACTTCATGAGCAATAAGGTTGTGAGATATCTGTTCTTGTAAAAGCACTAAATAGTACAAACCTGTTGTATAAAAAACACAACCGTCTGCGTCTTCAATAGACCAGATTTCTTTTGTTTTACGAAATGTTTTTATTGCAACTTCCTCCATTGAGTCAGTTACCATAAAAACAACATTGGCATCATATACACCAACCTTAATCTTTTTTTGTATAATGCTCATCGTATATTGCTCTTAAACATGTTATAGTAGTTGTGGTATTGTGCTTTTCTATTCATTTCCCAAACGCGCTTCAGCTCATTAAAGTCAGGAGTATTTACATAACTAAATGCATTATTTCTTGACATTCTTAATTTCTGGGAAATAAATTGCAATTTGTTTTGTACTGAAGTCTCACCACTCAAAAACATATTCTCAAATATTCGCTCTTTCAGTGCATATTCATAGTATTCATTTACAATAGGGTGATCAAAAACTAAAAGATTACCTGCATCATCTTCCATTACAGAAGAATAATTTAAATAAATTGTACCCTCATCAAAGTTGACATGGAAAAATCCATTTTCTAAATAACCTATGTAATGACTTTTAACAGTAAGATTCCAGCAGTCATTCATAATTTTTCTGCTGGGTTTAATTTCAATCGGTACTAATCTTTTATAAGTATTAACTACGTTATTATGAATGTAGGTTACTGAAGGATTACTATCATCATTGTTGAGATTAGTATGTTGTTGACTACCAAAATTTGTGATTGACTTTTTACCAATAATAATAATCTTTACACCTGTAATTAATTGTGCTGTATCATTATCTAAAATAATCTCACCTGTACTTGGTGTAGAAAAATCAAATGAAGCTAAGGTTCCATCAGGTAATTGTGCTTGTACAATTACATCCATTGTATTTAGTGTATGACTGATAAGATTACCATTAGGTTGTAGATCCATTGTAATAGTAAACTGATCAACACTTGTTCTAGACAAGATATTTTGCGCCATCAATACACCTTCCAATAAACCCTGGTTGTAGGTCTTTTCTTTTCTTACTACAGGATGCTCATTTCTAGATTCGCAAACTAGCGCAAAATTCAACACATGAAAATCTTCAGGCAGTCTTGCTTTTCCTTTATGTATTTCAATACACTTCTGTCTAGAAGGATTGATTTTTAAACCTAATTCTCTGTTGACCTTAATTGCTACTTTCAGCAACTCTTGCGGTTCTACATAACCTTGACTATCGACACCTTTCATGTCAATCTCAACGCTCTGCAGAAGCTCGTCAAATGTCCTATATTGAAGTTCCGTAAGCATCGTTTAATATTTTATTGTCTAGCAAGGTGTCTATTGTCTTGCATAATATCAGAAGGAATCTGAATCATTCCTGCAAGATCTCTTACAACATTCTGTTCGATTTCTGCAAAAAGGAATTCAGGAACATGAAATCCACGTTCTTGCATATACAAACAATCATCTTTTACATCGCAATTGTATTTACTAATATCTTCTTCAAAGACACCTTCAATTCTAACAGCATCCCATTCTAGATTTGGGAAATACAAATACCCATCTAAATACCAATAGTATTTCTTCTTATTGTATTTAAATGTCTTTTGGTTTGCAATCTTTTCAAATGTGTGTGGAAATGTTGGTACAAGTTCTTCACTCATATCAATACTTGTAACCGATCTCATAAGAGGACCCCAGTATCCCTGCATCAATGCTGGTACTTTTTCTTTCGTTCTTTTAAATGTGCAACCACTTTCAACACAATGACACTGTGCTTCAACCTTATCAATCTCAATAAGCTCAACAAAAGAAAGAGCTTGGAATACAGAATTGAATTTCATAATGCGATTCAGGTTGTCCTGACGTCGCATCATAAGTGCTGCGTATTTACGAATAAGGGAATGAAGGAAACGGTCGGTTAAAAAAGCATCTTGCTTTACCGACTTAACTTGATTACGCACCCTAGATATTACTTCTCCAATAGTTACCATACTCTTGTATGTTTAAATAGGGTGCTTAGTCAAGTGCTAGTTCATCATAACTTTCTAGGTTTTTGGTATTTTCCGCTTCCTTCATGAGTCTATAACTGTTTTTTCTAAACAGCTTAGAAACTTGAAGCGTGTGATCTACTTGAACATAAAGCTTCCAGTTTTCAGGATACACTTTACCAAGCGTTCTTTTAAACCTCCGCGATCCCTGAAAACCCCATATTTCGTAATTTTTAAATCGATACCTGGTTTCGTGGTTAGTGTAAAATATCTTTGCAAGATAGTTATCACTTTCCCAGTTACGATGCTGGATTACTTTTAGATAATCCTGCGACTTTTTAAAGTCTACATTCTTACGAATTTTGGGTAGACAGGTTCCTATGAATAAGTTTCCCACATGCTCTGGAAGCTCAACACCATCCCTATTTTCTAACACCGTGTTCCACAATAGCTCGTTAAATGTTAAGATTATATTCTTAATCTCAGCATCGCTAAGCTTATCTAAACCATGTATTTTCTCTCTCAGAAGACTAATTACAGACTTATTAAGAGTCCCCAATACAGAGGGTCGAAAACGCGGTGCATTTAAGTCTGGTTTCTTAGCGTCTTTCATGCACGTCCTACAATAAGAATTTAATAAATTTTTGCCATACTTTCATGGTTTTGACCCATTAAAGTGTGTAAACAAACTCTGAAACTTTACCTTTCTTCTCACAGTGCAGTTCTAAAATTCCTGCACGCTTGTTACCAGTCCATTTATTGTGGTAATGATAATAATCTGAGGATGACAAACTTGGGAGTTGACGGGTTGTAAATCCGTTCTCTTCGTTTTCTGTCAAGTATTCTTTTGACCTTTTGGTATGATAATGTCCAACATAAAGCGTTCTAAATGATGCAGAACCCCATTCAGAAGGAAATTCTGTTGCATACACCAAAGGATTGTTTTTTGTAGTCACATCACCATGTTCAAAACAGAACATATTTAAACCATACAGGTGTACTTTTCTTTCAGCATATGCACTATCAAACTCAATATTTGACCAATCTTTAAAACCCTGCTGTAAAGCATGCACCAAATGAAATGAAGACAATCTATCATGATTACCCGGTAAGTATACTATTTTCAGCTTATTGCAAAATTGAGATATTGTCCCAATTGTTTGCATAAGAGAATCAAAAGCTTTGATATAGGTTTCTACGGGTCCTTCACCATTTTCTACAATAGTTCCCTTTGTGGTAGTTCCGTTGAAGGTGTCCATATTTAAGGCATCTCCACCTACTACAAAGATTATTTCATCAAGATAGTAAGTATTGTAAGCCTTTGTTAATAAAGACTTTACACAGCTTTCGAGGATTTCTCCGAGGTTTTCGTTTCCTGGTTTTCCAAAGTGAAGATCTTGGAGAGAGAAAACTCCGCAGACTTTTTCTTCTGCTGATTTATTGAGCAAGATGTTACTCTTGTCGAGGGGTTGAATTTCCGGTAATTCATAATTCTGAAGTATCTCTAAAAACGTGCTTTGTATAACTTGATCCTCTGGAAGTTTACTAACAAGTGCTGATACATACCATCTTCCACTTTTTTCTTTATTCCAGTATTGTGATAGTTTCCACTTTCGTGTATCAATATTAAGAAGCTCAATAATTTCTTGAGCACTTCTGGGTTCGGTAGCAAAAAGACCGGTAATCTTTGTAGTACCGGTCTCCAGATCAACATGCTGTTCAACAATAGTAGCTGCTTCAGACTTTGATTTATCAATAACAATTTTACCAAGCTCTTCATCTAATTGACCAATAAGAGCGGTTTCTTCGACTTTATCAACTAATTTTCCTTGCAAATAATCAATTACATGACTATCAACTACAGGAGAAATTTCACTAATTGCATTAACTACTAACTCTTTTAATGCAAGGTATTTTTTTAGGGGAATGCCTATCTTTTCAGCTTTCTCCTGATCAGAGCGTTTGCGTTTCAAACTCTGATATACAGATGAAATTAGACTCATATTTTAATGGGTTTTTCATGGATGAGTTCTACAAATATATACCTTTTTGTAGAACTTGTATTGATTTTACCTATAAATAATAGTGAAAACCCCCAGTATTGCTACCGGGGGTCTCACAGACCACTGCCAGGAGAAACCAACAAACCTGATCAATGATTTTTTATCTTAACACTGAATATCATCTGGACCTATGACAGTACCTTCGGTAGTAATAAGCCAGTTCATGTTATTAGCAAATAAATGTGTAAAGCCTTGTAAAGGTTGACTCATAGAACCGTCAATATACAATTGACACCCTGCTCCAAATGTTTCAGGTGTACAAGTTGTATATAGTACATTTCCACCAGCTACAGCCATACCACATGCTGCACCTGTATCACCACCCCATCCAACGTTTTGGTATTCTACAGGATCGTTACCGCCACCACCATGACCGCTACCAGGTGTAGTTATACTTACTACAGTACTTGCAGTTGGACCACCGTTATTACAGATATTATCTACTCGATAGTAAACAGTTGTACCATCAGGAGCAGTTGAATCAGTATATGTTCCTACACTTGGCAATACAGTTGCTAGTAGCGTAGACACAGTTAGATCCAAACCTCTATAAATTATTTGGTTTGTTGAGTTAGCACCTCCAGCTGGTGTCCATGTTAATGTTACTGTTGCCATAATTGTTTAAATTTTTATCTTATGAATCTTGAATAGCATCATTCATAACTGAAAGGTTACTTGGTGCCAAACATGGTTGGTTAGCAATAGTAACTGTATCAGAACATGAAATTTGGAATCCTCCACAAGAAACTGTGTAACTATATGTATAAGTTGTGCCGTAAGCACCAGTAAAAGCTATATTAAAGCCGTTAGCGTTACCGCTTGTAGCTTGAGCAGCAATACCACCAGTAAATGTAACATTACCTGTATAAACAGTGTTACCTGGAAGTGCAGGAAAAGAAAGCTCTACACTGGTTCCACTAACTACTTCTGTAACTGTAGGACAAGTAGGATTACAAATAAGAACGTCACTTGAATCTACTTCACCATTAGTACACACGTTAACAATCTGATAAGTGTAAAGTACGTTATCAGAAGCTGTAGTATCTGTATATGAACTATCTGTAGTACCAAGAGTTGCAATTGTTGCAAAAGCTCCTCCACCTGATTTTCTTTGCACACGTTGTGCTGTAGTTGTCTGACCACCTGCGGGAGTCCAGTTTAAAGTAAATGATGCCATGTTTTTATAATTTAATGTTTATGTTTAACCTAAAGTTTGTGCTGAAAGACCTGTTGGTGTTGTACATCCTTCCGGACAGTCAATAACAGTATACTGAGCACTCAACTCTTTTGTAAGAGATCCGCATTTCAGACTGAGTACTAAAGTAATTTGTGTACCGCCTACAGCAGCAGGTGAATCAATTATACCACCACCAAAACCTTCGTCAAACTCCCAATATAAACTACTACCTGTAGGAGTTGCTGAGAATTGAAGTGTGTCTTGTAACAAAACATTTGAAGTACCTGTTTCAAAAACATTGATTAATGCTTCTGACCCTGCAGCCCATGCAGCTGAAGAAGGAATTGTTATATTATAAAGGAATCCTGTTGAAGGACAATCAGGTGCTTGGAAACTTACCCATGAGCTATCAATTTCACCACATGCTACACAGTCCTGAGTTTCTGTAAGAGGTGGGCAAGGAGCACCACCGTTTGAAGCAGGTGTTACAACAGTTCTAGTTCTTGTCTGCTCACCATTAACACAATCAGACCAAGGACCCCACGCAGATACTACACAGTCGGTACAGTTTTGAGTTTCAGTCAAAGGAGGACAAGATGCTCCACCATTTGATGCCGGTGTCAGAACAGTTCTTGTACGAGTTCTTGTACCATTTACACAAGCAGACCAATCACTCCATGCAGAAACAACACAATCTACTGGTGATCCACCATTACATTCTTGAGTTTCTGTGAGTGCTGGGCAAGCTGTTCCACCACAAGATGCAGGAGTTACAACAGTTCTGGTTCTAGTTTGTGTGCCATTAGTACACGCAGACCATGCGCTCCATTCAGATACTACACAGTTTACTGGTTCGCAACACTCTCTAGTTTCTTCAAGTGGAGGACAAGGATCACCTCCATTGGATGCTGGTGTAACAACTGTTCTAGTTCTGGTTTGAACACCATCTACACATTCTGACCATGGACCCCATTCTGATACAACACAGTCAACAGGTTGAGGTGTACCGTCACAACAGCACTGAGAAAGTTTTGTCATGATTTTAATCAAAACACTTTCAAGACGCTCATTTGTTGTAACATTTAAGCATGGAAAATTGGGTCCTGTATAAAGAACACAATCATCTTTATATAACTCAACACACGGTTCCCCAGCACATACTGGAGGAGGTGGTACAGTAACCGGAGGTACTGTTTGTTGACAAGGTTGACAATAATCGTTAGGGTACATCTTTATCTACAATTTTTATATTTTTAAACCGGATTCAAACCTCCGTTACCTCCAGTTTCACAAGGATCTCCCAAAGCATCAATTGCGGCTTGACAATCTGGGTAAGTTGCGAGAACAACAGGTGATGATACAACTTGTGCAGATATACCAATCACATCCCATGCATAAGGAACATTAGCTGAACCTGAAATACTTACACCTTGACCAACAGTTAATTGGCTATTACTTCTAACATTCAAAATTGATGTATTTCCACCACAACATCTCTGTACCTGATAGTAGTAGTATGTAGTACCACCACTAGAAAGAGTACTAAACAATCCACTTGTTACAGCTGAAGAACCACACTCGTAATTAACTACAACGTCTACTCTATAAGAACTAGAAGCATTTAAGCCGCTAAATAGATACTGACTTGCAGTTGTCTGTGCAGTCTGATAAGTAATTGTTCCGGAGTTATTTTTTAGAGTTACAGTATAAGATACAACAGGTGTAGTTCCTGTGGGTTCTGCCCAAACTACTTCTAAAGTACTTGCTGTAGCTTGAACTAATGTAACTGTTCCAACAGTAGGTTTATTACAAGTAAATGTTGAGGTTTTAATAGCAGTTTTAGAACAAGTTAGACCTGAACCAGTATAAGTTGTTGTGACTGTAAATGTTAAGTCTTTATCAGTAGGAACGTCAGGATTTAATGACGCAAGATTTATTTCAAATGGACCACCATCAGGAGATACAAAATTTCCTAAAGTAAATGGAACATCTACAAAGTTTGAACCATTATTCCAAGCAATTCTAACTTTTGTACCTAGTTGCTCTGTTAGACCACTTGGTACTGTTGAAAGTCCTGCAAATGTTAGTGAAGCACTTGTTCTTTGCTGGTTAACTGTTAGTAAGAAATCAATAATAAGATCAGTACACTTGATAGATGTTACTACACCAAGATCATCAACTCTATCTCTAATATCACATAAAGTCAACCAAATGTTATTTATAGTATCAGCAACAGATGTAGGATTATTAACCCAGCCAGGTAGCTGAGACATTACAGCTACACCATTACCAGACAATTGAAACTGACTTCCAAGATTATTACACTGTTTTGCAAGTGCCTGAAGAATTTGTGAGGTTGTACCTGTTGCAGTTCTTAAATCACAAAACTCGTCTTCTAAATTTAAGAAAGCATTTTGTATTGTTGTAGGAGTTCCTGGAGTACCAGTACACTGAGGAGTTACTGTAATAGAAGTTGATCCTCCGCCGCCTGAAGTATTCTCCAGTGTTGTTACACGCGTTTCAAGATTTGTAATACGTGTATTATGAGAAGCAATGTTACCAATAATCGTACATATCTCTGCAGCAAGTTTTCTGCTATATGCGGTATGCTCCAAATATTCTATAAAGTCACCATCGTTATTGGTATAACGAAGACAAGGAGGAAGCTGTACATTCACAGAACCAGTCCCTCCTCCGTTACCTCCACCGATAAGATCTTCTAAAGAACATACTTTATCAATGAGAAGTTGTAAAAGTTGGATAAGTGTCTGTGGATCAGATTGATACTGTTCAACTAAACATTTAAAATCTAATGTAGTAATATCAATTACACCGCTTGTAGATTCACAAAGAATCGTAGCAAGCTTATAAACTACATCATCGATTGTATCACCTTTGCAAAGATTGATGCAAGGGATATCCGGACCCTGCCATATCACACATTGTGATGATACAGCTGAGCATCCGGGGGTTGTATTGTTCTTTACAGGTTTCATCCTTATAGTGTCTTTATATGCTCTGTAATTTTGTTTAACGTGCAACAAGAAGTCGCAAGCTTCATTTCGTTTCTGTCGAGTTCTGTTACACGTTTGTAGACTTCTCGAATGTCTGCTAGATGATCAATCTCCAATGGTTTAGGACAAGACTTTATACCATAACGTTTTGCTTTGAACGCTTTATAAACAGCGTCAGCAAATAATCCGTCGATATGTTCTTGTACTTCGCTCATTTTTTCTTTAAAGATTCTTCATACTGCGCAAGACACTGAGAGCAACATTTTGTTCCGTCAGATGCTGTTTTGACTTGGCATCCACAAGTAATGTTTGTTCCACAATTAGCACAAGTGTTGTTACTCATATTCTTTGGTTTTAGTGACAATTACAACTTCTTGTATATGGAGTACCACATGAAATGCAGCATCCACTATGATATTTGCTTAAAAGCTTTTCAGCATAAGTCATCATATCAATAGCTTGAGCAGGTGCATGACACTGCTCTGCTTTAGCTTTAGCACCATCCAGATATAATTTAATATATCTTAGATCATGTAATTTTTTATGAAGCTCTGCTGTAGGCTCACATTTTTCTAACTGAAGTCTACAAAGTTCTGCAGCATAAGCATTCATGATCTTTGTAGTTCTCAAATGATAATATTCTACAAATACTTTTTCATTAGGACTTATAGAATATCTGATTTTGTAAAGTCCGTCGGGTAAACCGATCAACGTTTCGGACTGCGGATGTTGTAGACCCAAGTCTATTCCGCTAATATTTTTTGAAAATCCAGGTGTAAGTCCTTCTGAAATAAATACAGGTTCCTGAAATCCTGGAAGATATATATCTAAACGAGGACATTCAACAGGCAATCCCTGTCCGTATACAGACGCATCAACAATGCGCAGTACCGTTGGAACTGCAGTATCTGGAATATCTAATGCTAAATAATGTTTGATTGCCATGACATGTACCTCTACAATAAAATTTACAAAAAAGTCTCCATAAAGCAAAAAAGGAGAGGAGAGTTTTTTGCTCTCGCTCTCCCTTTTGCTTAGGTTATATGTTTACCTTAGAGTGTCTCTAGAGCAACACTGTTACCAGCAGCAGCAAGAGCTGCGTCAATGAATGTTTCGAAATCAGCATCAGGAGCGGTAACAACCACTTTAATCAAATACTGATCAGCATCCATCATACCGCTAGGGTTGCTAGAACGAGGTACACTGTGAAGGATGTAGTAAGCACCATAAGATGCAGTACGGCTGATGCTACCCAAAGTGGTATCATCCAATACTTCACGCAAACGAGCATCAGTTTGGAAAGGCTCTTGCTCATAACGCTTGCTAAGGATAAGCTCACGAAGAACAGTCTCACCAAAACCTTTACCTTGTGCAGCAGCTTGTACTTGAGCTACTGAGAAGCAGTTACTAGCGCAAGGATCACCATTATCTTCCAAAGCAGAAGCGTAGATTTGAATTGGTTCAAGTTCTACATGATCCATTGGAGAGAAAGAGCAGTTACCAAATTTGGTATCTACATAAGCACCAGTCAATTGCAATTTAGCAGCCTTTTCAGCAGCAGGAAGTGCAATCCAAGCAGAAGTTTTAGTAGTAGAAGTTCCTGTTACAACACCTTGAGCATTCTTAGTGATGTACAATACAGCAGCAGAGATAAACTTGCTCAAGATAGGATCTCCAGCAATCTCAGCAGCCCAAGCTTCAAATACTTTCTCAACACCTACAGGAGTGTTAGATGAATCGCAACAACCAGTGTAGCTATCCAAAGTCTTGTAGACATTGTGAGTCAAGAAACGAAGAGCGGGTGAACCTTTTACATCCAAACGAAGACGTACAGTCTTTTCGCAAGGAATAGTGCAGTAATCATTCTCACCAACAGTGATGATTTGATTAACAGGAGCAGCAGGAGCTACATAGTAGAACTTGCTAACAAATTTAGGGTTAATACCTTTTGTCTTTACAGACTCTTTGTAACCACCATGGAAAGGACCAATTTTGTCCGATGCGTGGAAGCTACCTTGAGCAAGGTAAAACAATTTTGTAGCAGGAGCTGCAGTAAGATCCTGAATAGCATTGGTTTTAGCGTCTACAACAGACACTTTACCAGGGTGAGATTCCAAAGTCACAACGTGCTCGGAAGTGCTCGAACTTTTCAATCCATTAGTACCAACCAGTACCTTTTGGAATGCATGGGGAAAGTAAGCCATTTTTTAAAAGATTTAGGGTTAAAAGATTATTTTAAAAACTTTAGTTTGTAGAGTGTTTGCGCAATCAATTGAGCTATTTCATCAATCTGATTTTGCACCCATCCCTCACTATATAATATACGTTTTTCTTCCAATATTTTGTAGAATTCAGTTAAAATTTCTACAGAATCTGTTGATTGAGAGGATGCAGGTATAGATATTTCTTGCAATCCGTGAATACCTTGAATACCTTCTGCTAAGCTGTCAATCAAATCTAGCAGCCCGGAATAAAACTCATCAAGAGCTTTGTGTTCAGAATAGCTTCTTGTTGAAAGATGAATCAAATGAATCTGATCTCTCAAACCAAATAAGCTACCCAAAAATTCACCATGAGTGCTAGAAGGACGTTTGATGGTTCTTTGTAACATTATGAATTAGCTTGTGCGTTTGATTTATTTCTCTGAAACTGACTGAAGTTTTCAATATCTCCTGCAAGAATTGCAACTGCCTCATCAATAATGATTTCGACAATATCATCTTTAAACTCTGATTCTACATTAGTACCAACTGCACCAGTTGATATGTTAACACATCCATCAAAATTAATAGGACGTGGTAGTCTGTAGTATGTCAGAGTTGCTTTTTCGATATCAAATGTCTTGCTGGTATACACTCTGCAACGATTGTTTCCCATCGTACAAAATGTCTCACCCCATTCAAAAGACGGCTTTCTAAATGCGTCATAAAGAAGGTTATCGACATCTCCAACTTCAGCTAAATAAACAACAACGCGTCTTGAAGGACAGCACTTGTCTTTAGCAATAGCTGTCATACGCTTAAAATACAAGTAGTTTGCAGGTAACTTATCAGTTTCAAAATATGTATCATAATCTGAACCGGTAAGAACCGCTTCACTTACAAGGATCTGTAAATCATCAATCATAATTTTTGATGCTTCATCACCTTGTTTGCGAATGTTACTACCAGCAACTTGTCTGCGTACCCATTCTAGCTGAGCTTTGTTGAAAGCTTCAACAATCTGCCAGCATTCCAAGTTGTCGTAATCAAGAGAAGCTAGTTTATTTAACCGCTCCTTAAACTTGATTTGTAACAGGTTGTTGTTCATTTACTCTTCAGTATTTAACTATTCCAATATTTTTCTACAGTTCTTGTAAGGTCCGCAAGAATTTCCTCATTCAAAGGATTCTTGAGATACTCTACAATTTCAGAAGGATTTTTACCCAACATTGTGCTACTGCTCATGTGATAGATATAACCATCTGCTCTAGTTGCAAGAAGCTTATAGAATGTTCCATCTTTGACAATAGAACGCAGTTTTAATGTTTCCATATCTAAACTGCAGATTTCTAAGAAGCGTTCTGCTGTTTTACGTTTATCTCTATCTACAGATTCACCATTAATGTATTTATCCATGTTGTCATACATCACATCAATAGGTGTACTCTTACGATATTGAGTAGAACTTGCATCTACAACTTTACATACATAGAACAGCTTATTTGCGTTCTTGTCATAAAGCTTTTGAAGTTCAGCAAGCGCTTTGTTTCTAAGCTTTTTAACTTCTGTCTTAATAGCTGCAGTCTCTTCGTACTTATCTAAGTAAAACTTAGGAGGAACAGCTCGACTACGAGCATCTTCAAGACTTTTAGCAATAATTGAAAAACCACCAGCCTCAATCGCGCGCAACTTAATTAGGTCATATGCGTCTTTTTGAGGATCTAAAAAGACAGGTTCATTACCACAACGAAGTACAATTCTACTCCAGAATTCATCATTAGTTGGCTTTAGAAGTTTTACCTTGTTCCAAAACTCTTTGTCATCTGGATCTACTTCATTTGAAGCAAGCTCTTTTTCAAGACTGCTAACAATTCTTCTAATTTCACGAATTGCAGCGTTTCGTTCATCTTCATCCAATCTCTTTAGTTCCGGAGCAAATTCATTTAGACCTGTTACATAACGTTTAATACCGTTGTTTTCTAAACATGCTAACTGTTCTTCATGAAATACTCCTTCAAACAGTGACATGCTGTAACGCTCAAGACCCATGTTTGATGAGCCATTGTCTACATAAGGTCGAATAGCAATTGTGCTACTTCTCTTTAGAGAATTGTGTTTCTCAATCATTGTTTCCATACTTGGTTTTTGTTGGTTTATGTTTTTGCAACTATTAGTTTAAAGCTTCTGAACCACGACAAGGTTGTTACATCTCAGAAGGAACCTGGGTTGCCCCAGGTGAGTTGTCGGATTTAACCGACATCGAGGAGGTGGAAGATTGTAAAAAAACAAAAACTGGGGGAATGGTTACCCCCAGATTTGTTATAGGTTATTCTTAGAAAGAACCACCAGTGATCGGGTTTCTCATAACGATCTTCAATACTTTGGTCGGGTCTTTTACCCACAAAGCAGGCATCGTTTGAGTCATGAACACACGGTATCCGTTAAAGTTTCCGCTAGAAGAGAAACCTTGAGTACGTCCCATGTAGTCCATAGTTCCGTTCTGATAGAACCACTTCAATTCGTTATCCCACTGCAACTTCAACAAGAAGATATTGTCGTTAGTGTTATCAGTGATATCGAATACGATAAAGTTGTAGCTAGATAGAGGGAAACCATCAATGATTGGGTTTTCAATATCGTTAGTGTGAACGTTATCAAAAGCAGGGTTCAATACAAACTTAACGTTTGCCAAGAAAGGAATTGTGTAGCTAGTGAATGCGAATCCGAAATTCAGATCCATTCCCTGACCGGTGATTGCACCGATATCAGCAGCTTGTACCACAAGACCTGCACCCATTGCTTCTTTCTTGATAGCTTCATTCACCATCTTCATACCAGCCATACCAGTCTGTACGATGATCTGACGCTTAGGATCTGGTCCTTTGAATTCAACTTTACCATTGTAGAAGTTGAAGATTTCGCTACGGAAAAGCTCAAGGTTGAAAGAACCTTTGTTGTAGATACGCTTGAAAGAGTTATCCAACTGCTTCCAAAGACCTACTGACAAACGGATATCATCCGGACCATCTTGCTTAACGCGACCACCTTGTCCCCACATCAAGTAGGTTTCGATGTCTGTTGCAATTTTAGTCAAGTGAGCTGCTTCCAAATTGGTAACGAAAGAACGAGACAAAGTACCGCTTTCGTAAGCACGCTTGATGTAGTCTTTACCCATCTTAGCAACCATAGCATCGATAGAAGTGATTGAAGGATCAATATTCTTATCGAATGAACGCCAGATTTCAGTTACAGGTACGCTACCGTCAGCTTGCATACCACCTTTCATCATCAAGTCAGCGCGGCTTGATACACTGTAGTGTACGTGAGCTTCAGCACCACCAACGTAGTTGTAGAACTCACGGAATCCAGTGCTCAATTCTCCGATGTCAGAGAAACGCTCACCGTACTCACCACGTGCAGAACCTTTGCGGAACAACTTAGTACCAGGCTTAACAAAATTCTTGTCAAGACCTTTTTGGTTATCGTTGTTTACAAGTTGAACAGTGTAAAGGAAACCGTCACCAGTAGGAAGAATATCTTCTGCAGTAACGTACATTTCCGCACCGTTGTACTTGTCATAAGTGATGATATCACCATGACCGAAAGCACGCTTGTTTACTTTAATTTTGAAAGATGTACCATCTTTTCCAACATTTGCAGAAGCGCCTGGTTCAGCATCTTCAGTAATGTAAGGAAGATCTTGTACAATAGGTGTTTGCCATTTGTACTCACCACGAGGGTTGTTTACAAGAATGGTGTTTTTACCACCAAAAGATGCCATCTGATAAAGAGGCATTTCTACCTTCTGGGTCATTGCCCACAAGTCTACAGGACCCAAATCCATGGGTTCTGCACTCTTGAGCATGTTCACCAGGTGGTAGCTGTCCACGTGAGAACTAACTTTGTAGCTAGTATCTCTCAGGAAGAGACCATTGTTAAGAACAGGTGTACTCATTTTTGAAAGGGTTTTAGGATTAAATTGTTATTGTTAAAGGTTTAACTTCTTTTAAATATGTTTGACGGACGAGGTATTTTTCTTCCGGTTTTTTCTTCTTTTTCGTCAGCTACCGTTCCTGCAATTTTTCTTGCTTCTTCAGTTTTCAGCTTACGAACTGTATCTTGTGTTGCCTGGTTCTTTGCTTGTTGACGGATCTGATCTTTATAAGCATCAGGATCAGCTAACAACCAAAGCGCTTCAGCAACTAAATCATATCTAGGTTCTTGGAATTGATACTTCTCAAGAAGATGTCCTAGAAGATTTGTTTGCTTACCCGACATAGACTGGTATTTTGCATCAGTCAACTCAGAGAACAAGAAAGTTTGTGTACGTTTATCGATTTTTACACCGTTTAGCTCACCAACTTTAAGCGTTTCGTATACATTATTCATGTAATCACGAGCAGCTTTTTCTTGTTGCTTTTTGTATTGCTCTTGACGTTGAATCTGCTCTTCAAGAATTTCTTCTTGCATTTTCTCAAGTTTGGGTTTGAAACTACCTGCTTTTTTCTCGAGTGTTCCAAAGTCTTCCCATTCTTTAATCTGCTCTTCAATATCTGTGTCACTTCCAAAATTGGTTGCTCTCAAATACTGACGTACCACATGATGCGCATCTGCTTCAGGATCAAAAGACTTAGTCTCTTCAACTTGAGCCAATGCTCTGAACAAACCTTTAATGTCTGTTCCACCATTTGCTACGTAACGAGCTGCATATTGCAGTTCATCGGGTAGTGATTCAAAGAACTCTTTAGGAGTTTGATCTCTAATCGCTTTTTCGCGTTCCTGGAAGTTTGCTTCAAGAAGCTCCTTCCAGTCTTTCATAGAGTACTCCTCTAATTTTTTATCATCTTCAAAGGGGATGATAAGACCCTCTTCAATCAACTTAGAGAATGTTTCAACCATTCCGCTTTTGTCAACTTTTTTTCTTCCTGCTTTTGAATCAGAATCTTCTTCATCATCACCAGTAGGATTTAGATCATCTAACACATCATCTGTGTTAATGGGATCTTTTTTATCATCTGCTGAATCATCTTTATCATCATCAGCATTTTCATCTTTGTCGTCATCTTCAAGAAAGCTCATATCAACAGCTGCGTTTCTTGAAAAGAGACTTGGTTTTTTTGCATCACTCTTTCCATCTCCAGTTAATACATCTTCTGCACTAGGCATCGGAAGAAAATCATCAATGTCAGAGAGCGTTACAGATTCTACATTCGTAGATTGGTTTTTGTCTGTAGCCATAATTTAAAGTGTTGGTTTCTTTGTTGTTCTACATTAATAATCTACACATTATAATTTATTTCTAAACTTTCGAAAGTTAGTTTTAGAAAAGAATGTGTGACATTTTTCGGATTATATCGCTAACCCATTTTTGGGTTTTTATCAATCTTTTTTATCAAAGCGATTTTTATTAGTGCGAGCTACTACTACTTGCTTTTGAGCAATCTCTTTTCTTGTTTGAAGTTCTTGTCTTTGCAAGTCTAATTTCTGCTGATCAATTGCATTTTTTGCAACAGATGCTTCACGACGCATATTTAATTCTTGATCAGCACGATCTTTTTTATCTAAATAGTCAAGAGTATCTCTAAAGTCTGATTGACTATTCTTATCTAAATCAACCATAGCTCCGTATCCAGCAGATCTGATTTCAGCAATTCTCACGTCATTATCACGCTCTAGTTGAGCTTGTTCTGCTTTATACTGTTGTTCAGCCATTAAGCGCTTATCAAGACCCTCTTGTTTCATACGCTCAATTTCTTGCATTTGCTGCATTTCTTCTTGCTTAGCTTTAGTTGTCTTTTCTTCAATACCTTTCAGGGTATGACTAATTTCAGCAAGAGAGTCTGCTTGAACAAGTTTTCCAAGATCATAGATAGAAGCACCAGAAGTATTGTTACTCAAAGCAAGTTGACGGATTTGTTCCATTATCTGCTTCTGATTCACCTTAGTTGTAACAAAAATGTTAAGGTCTCTAGCAAGCATTTCAGTACCGCTCATTTCAAAATTTACCTTCTCATCCATTCCTGTCATATACTGAAGACGAACAGAAGGTTTATGCGAATGATAGTACTGAGCCAAATCTGTTCTCATCTGATGTACTCTAGGCATCAGATATTCAGAATGTTGTATAAAATAAGTTTCAGTCTGTGAGTAAGAGTTATTTACAGCTTGCTGGATTCCTTGAGCAGTTTCTTGAGCATTAACAGCGCCAAGACGTTGAGGTGAAATACCAATAGTTTCAAATGCTTGTTGTTTAAAGTAGTTTGCCAATTGAATTCTTGACATCAAACGCTGAGTCTGTTCAAGATTCAATACCTGATAATGCTGGAAGTTTAACGCATTTTCAGTATTAGTGATAGAAGTATCCAGCGGCAACATCTGGAATGACTTCATTGCTACATATGCTTTTGCAAAATTGTTTTGTCCCCAGTCTTCACCCATCGATTGACGAGGTAAAGCATTCTGATCAAGCATGATTACCGTACCTAATTCATCAATAAGAATGTCAGCAATCTGATTGTTAACAAGATTGTAACCAATTTGGAAAGGTTTCATCTTGTCTACAAGTGCTACGGATCGACTATTTCTGTCTGAAAAAACAGAACCTTCTACGGGGAGTTTGCAACCATAAGGAGTAAAGTCACCTTTGAATTGGAATTTAACCGGCTTAACATTAAGATAAATGGGAGCAAGTCCGTTTGCATCAGCATTACCGTAGAAGGTAGGTCGGTTTGGTCCTATTTTAAGTCCACCCCAAACTTCATTAATCCAAATCCATTCTACGTGTTCACCGTAGACAAGATTATCTGCTGTTTTTCTTTTGACAACCGAAGTATCATACATCGGTTTATTGGTGACTTTAAAGTTCTCGTCAACAATCATTTTAATTTCACTACCGTCATCCTCAATGCGAGTTAAATATCCCAGCATACGCTGTGACTTCCAATAGACAGTAGTTACTCTCAAAAGATTTGTAGTTCCATAGTCATAAAGGTCCTCGGATTCTTCCAAGATTTGTGTGATCACATCGTCACCTTGACCCAGGAAGCGGTCGTTAACACTGACGAACTGACGGTAACCCAGAGATGGACCTTCTGTATTCCATTTATGAGATCGAGTGGCATCATAAAAAGTACCATCGTTTTGATATCCTGAAATAGCATATCCTGCAGCTTTTACAGGATAAATTGCTTCTAAAGATCTGAGCTGTTCTTCAGTCATCATATAACCATACTTGTCAATGATGTCAGAAGGACTCATTAAGTCAACTTTACCAGCCCAGTTACCTTGAGAAATATATCTTACTTCTGGTGATTTGTGATAGAAGGTCAATACCGGATTCCACAATTCAATTTCGTAGTCATCCTCATTCATTTTAAAATGCCAGAATTCTCTATCAGTAATCAACATGTCTTTGAAAGCCATGTTCTCAAGTTCTTTCAATTTAAAACGTTCTTCGTCAACAAGATGCTGATGCATTGCCCACTGTTCAATCATTGAACGGTAGTCTTTTTTAAAGTATGCTTCAATTTCTGGTAAAGACTTAAGGTTTTCAGGATTCATTGCTTGTTGAGCTTCTTCTGAATCCATTTGCATACCCTGCGCCATAAGCATTTCCATCATTTTAGCTTCAGCGTGGGATAGTAGATATTGCTCAACCATAAGACGCTTTTCTTCAAGCATCTCATTATAAGAGATTTCATCTACAGCACGGTACATAATCCGATCATTGCGCTTAGCAAATTCACCAGAAAGTACGTTAATGACATTAGGGATAATCGGGAAAAACTTAAGCTCTAATGCAGACTCATCTGTCTTTGTCAGAATATTGATAAGATCTGCTTGCTCATTATCTTCTTCAATAATGTAGTCAGTCTTATCAATGACACCGTTAGCAAGCTTATAGTTTTTAAGAAGTTTACGGGCGTTCCTACGAATTTGCTTAAGTCCCTGCATTTCGTACCAGTCCATATTCCAAGCACCCCATTCCTCAGTCTTTTCTTTGGTGGGTAAAAATTGTATAGGTTGAGTAATTGTACCCAACCGATTATATTCAGCTTTAGCGCCGTTTTTTAGCTGTAATGCATTAAATATTTGCATCTTTCATAGGATTAAAGTCTATCATCGAAAGTTCTTAAACGGGTTCCTAGGCTTTCCTGAGCTTAAAGTTGCGTTTCTGGAACCTCCAATATGCCTAAAGGGACTCATTTTTAAGTTACTATTTTTTGGTGAGTTCTCCAAATTGGTATTCTCATACTCTGTTTTTCTTGCGTAACCTCTATTAGAATGCTGTATTTTGGAGAACGCCACCAGTGCAGCAAAGCTTACCAAACGGTCAACGTTTAGTCCTTCTCTATACGCCTGCATTTCTTTAAGAAGCATGGGGTCCGGAATTCTCTCCACACCATACACTGTCTTTACTATTTCCCCGTCACTTTTTGTAACGTGATCCAGTTCTTCCGTCAAAAAGGAAACCGCATAACTTAAGAGGTGCGTTTTAAATATACTACCAACGTTACGCCATCCGTATTCTTGGAAGACGTTTGTATTTGCTCCTAAGTCCTTAAGAAAGAGAATTTGATTTTTGGGTACAAGATATCGCTGCTTTCTTCGAGCTATCATATGCTGGATAAACAACGAGATGTTATTTTCAACAATAGTCCAGGCATTGTACCATTCAATTATATTTTCTAATCTCTCATGGGTTTTATTCAAGTCGTCAAATCTCCCACACCATACAGCAACCACTTTATCACGTTCAACATGACTTTCAACAGAACCATCGCTTTTCTTTTTGGTAATTTCTACAGGAGTTTTGTAGACAATAATTGAACATAGTGAATCTGATGTAGTTGTTTTA
>SXGQ01725136.1_pt1 | contig 28900 bp, 21 predicted proteins | sample 3178371 | NCBI WGS metagenome assembly SXGQ01 (sample SAMN11356859, study PRJNA531348) | freshwater metagenome | isolation source: freshwater sample F1-20 | place: China: Fuxian Lake, Yuxi | collected 2017-12-25 | reverse complement strand
GTCGTACAAGCCCCATGCGTTTGGGACTTTCTTCCTTACCACCTGGGTTTGTGCAGGCGGTCCTGTGACACACGGATGGGCCTGTTGGTCAGCGAACCCGCAGATGGCACTACGGGAACCGCTCGAGGAGACGCGTGCCGCCAAAGACTCCGTTGCGCTGGAGAAGCGTCGGAGAAAAAACACCTCCTTTGGGGAATGCCCCATGTCTCCACGTCACCGTGTGAGTCCCCTTCCCTTCTCTCCGCGTGCCGTCCGCAGCCAGTCTCCCAAAGCATTTGCCTTCCCTGACACCCGGGATCGCGGGCACGATTTCCAAGCGTTCCTCCCATGAATTCATCGTCGGATCCTCACGCGCCCTGGTGGCGTCTCCTGAACCGCTACCAGTGGTTCGTCCTGATCGTCGCCGCGCTCGGCTGGCTGCTCGACTGCATGGACCAGCAGCTGTTCGTGCTCGCGAGGGCCCCAGCGATGAAGGAGCTGCTGACCGCCGGGTTCCAGCGTCCAGCCACCCCGGCGGAAATCGGAGAGTACGGGGGCTACGCCACCGCGATCTTCATGATCGGCTGGGCCTCCGGTGGTCTCGTGTTCGGCGTTCTCGGGGACCGCTGGGGTCGCGCCAAGACGATGCTGCTCACGATCGTCCTGTACTCCGGCTTCACCGGCCTCAGCGCGTTCGCGACCCGGTTCGCGGATTTCGCGCTGTACCGGTTCCTGACCGGCCTCGGCGTCGGCGGCGAATTTGCAGTGGGTGTCTCGCTGGTCGCCGAGGTCATGCCCTCCCGGGCCCGTCCCTACGCCCTCGGCCTCCTCCAGGCGCTCTCGACCGTCGGCAACATGACCGCCGCCTTCATCGGGATCTCCCTCAGCGTGCTCGAGCAGGGACAGCACCTCGCCGGCTGGGCGCCCTGGCGATGGAAGTTCGTCGCCGGCGCCCTGCCGGCACTGATCGTCATCTTCGTCCGACGCGGTCTCAAGGAGCCCGACGCCTGGCTCGCGACGCGCAACCAGCCGGAGCTGCGGAAGCGCATGGGCGACTACGGTGAGCTGTTCGGCAACCCGAACTGGAAGCTGCCGGCGACCCTGGCCGGGATCACCCTGGCCGGTGCCATCCTGCTCGCCTTCCTGGGGCCCAAGGCGTGGTCCGACGCGGTCGTCATCCCTGGCTTCTCGCAGCTGAAGCTCTCGGTCGTGTGCGTCGGCCTCGTCTCCTTCGCCTTCGGACTCTGGTGCATCTTCGGCGGGGGTGGCGACACCCGCTATCGTGGGCGTGCCGTCACCGGACTCCTGCTGGCCCTAAGCGGTGTGATCGGAGTCTGGGGCATCGCATTCTTCAGCGCCGACCTCGTCCGGGGCGTGCTCGAGAAGAAGCTCCTGGCTGAATCGCTCGGGCTTTCCCCTGATGAGGTGGCGCGTCTGATCCGCGACGGCGGCGTGAAGGAGCAGCTCGCCGCCAAGGGCATCGACCCGCAGTTCATCCCGTCGCAGCTGACGCGCTGGACCGGCATCAACTCGATGGTCCAGAACTTCGGTGCCTTCTTCGGCATCTACGGCTATGGGCTCCTCTCGCAGCGCATTGGCCGAAAGCCGGCGTTCGCCATCAGCCTGGTGTCGGCCATGCTGGCGACGGTGGCGACCTTCTGGTTCCTGCGGGATTTCCGGGACATCTTCATCTTCGTGCCGCTGATGGGCTTCGCGACACTGTCGCTGTTCGGCGGGTACGCGATCTACTTCCCCGAGCTGTTCCCGACCCGGCTGCGCAGCACGGGCACGAGCTTCTGCTACAACGTGGGCCGGTTCATCGCGGCCGCGGGACCTGCGGCGCTGGGGATCCTGACCGGGGTCGTGTACAAGGACACCGCAGAACCCCTGCGGTACGCCGGCATCACGATGTGCGCCGTGTATTTCATCGGCCTGATCGCCCTGCCCTTCGCGCCCGAGACCCGGGGCCAACCGCTCCCCGAGGAGGAACGGGGCGCGGCCCACTGAGATCGCCGATCCACACCCGGGGCAGCCGCATCGCCACGTCCATGAACCCCATCCGGTCGAGGACGCTCCAACGACGCCACCGCGTGCCATCTCCGGGGATCCTCGAGGGAACCGTCCTCCGCGGAGGTGTCCAGGCCGCCCGGATCCTCCTGGGCCTCCTGCCAGTGCTCCTGATGGTCCTGCCCTCCCTCGCGCAGGACGAGGACTTCAAGACCCGACTCTCTCCCAGCGAGCGGATGACCCGGGCGAGCCTCGAGGCCGCCCACCGGTCCGCCGCCCGACTCCAGAAGATCCGTCGCCGCATCCCGGAACGGCCCGGGTTCCACGACTACCGCTGCATCCTCCATGCCCATGCCGAGGACTCCGCGCACACCGGTGGAACCCGTCCCGAGATGTGCGGCGACGCCGTCCGGGCCGGCGTCCATGGGGTCCTGCTGACGGATCACTTCCGTCCGCCGCGGGACTTCATGGACTCGTGGCGGCTCAAGACCAACGGGGTGCTCTTCATTCCCGGATCCGAGGTCCGCGGATTCCTCGCATATCCTTCCACGTCGATCCTCGGGTCGATGCCGCTTCCGACCGACCGGTTCATCCAGGCCGTGACGCAGGGGGACGGACTGATCTTCCTCTCGCACATCGAGGAACGTCCGGACCATCCCCTCGAAGGGCTCACCGGACTTGAGATCTACAACCGGCACTACGACGCCAAGCAGGACTTCCGGGGGCTGCTGACCCTGGGGCTCAGGATGACGGATCCCGATCAGGCGGCGGAGCTGGCGGCACTGCTCCAGGAGTTCCCGGACGAGCTCCTCGCCTCGCAGGTCCAATACCCGATCCCCTACCTCGAGAAGTGGGATGAGGGCACGAAGAACCGGCGGCTCACCGGTGTTGCCGCCAACGACTGCCACCACAACCAGATCCTGATCGTGAAGATGGTCGACGCCGACACGGTCCGGGTCGGAACCCTGGTCGACAAGGACGAGAGCATGCAGTCGGTGAGCGCGACGCTGCGTCCGTCGATCCGGCGGCTGACCCGGGGGCGGAACCCAGGGGACATTCTGGTCCGGCTGGACTTCGACCCGTACTTCCGGTCCTTCCGGAATGTGTCCACCCACATCCTGGCGCCGTCGCTCGACGAGGCAGCACTCCGTCGGTCGCTGCGGGAGGGACGGGTGTATGTGAGCCACGACTGGATGTGTGACCCGACGGGGTTCCAGTTCGAGACGGATGGGGGCTGGATGGGGGACGAGGTGGTCTGGCGTCCAGGGCTCGAACTGAGGGCGCGCTTGGGAGTGCCGGCGCAGATCCGGATCCTGCGTCACGGCGAGGTGGTGGCCTCCGGGCATGGCAGCCGCTTTGCCGCGAAGGCGCCGGGTCCTGGTGCCTATCGACTGGAGGCCTGGCTGGACATCGGCGGGGAGCTCCGTCCGTGGATCTATTCCAACCCGATCTACCTCCGCTAGGATCCCCCCGCATGCTGCATCTCCATCTGTTACGTCACTCCAACGCCGAGGATCTTCCGCCCACGGGGAGCCGCGAGGACTCGGATCGGCGGTTGACCGCGGACGGCCGACTGAAGGCCCGTCAGATCGGGAAGGCGCTCGACCGTCTGGGACTCGTCTTCAACCTCATCCTCTCGTCCCCGGCCGTCCGGACCCGTCAGACCGCGGAGCTCGTGTCGGAACGCTGGAAGCCTCGTCCACCGCTGGCATTCGATGACGACCTCCGGATCGGCGGGGATTCGTTCCGGGCGATACAGCGACTGTCACGGAGGAACGCTGGCGACCCGTCGGTGTTGGTGGTGGGACATGAACCCGAGCTGAGTCGCCTGGCATCCCGGCTCCTCGCCGGGACGCCGGACCTCGACATCGTCTTCAAGAAGGGGTCGGCCTGCCGACTGGCGATCCGCAGGGTGACTGAAGGTCCGTGTGCATCCCTCGAATGGCTGCTGAGTCCTGGACAGCTGCGACGTCTGGGGGGCTGGAGGGGTTGAGCGGTTGAGCGGTTGAGCGGGAACCCAGGGCCGTGGGGGAATGGAGAGCGGATCCATCGTCCGCAGGGCTTGGCGTCGGCAGGAGGCTGCTGATACAACCCAGCGATGCCTCAGGGTTTGCGGACTCTCCAACTGGCGGTGGTGGCGATTTGGCTCGGGGCCTCGGTGTTCCTGACCTTCTTCGTCGGGCCGGCCCTTTTTTCACCCGAGGTCCTCCGGGTGATCCCGAAATACCATGCCGGCCGGGTCGCCCAGGTCGTCCTCGGCCAGTTCTTCTGGCTGCAGCTGGCCTGTGGCTCCGCCGCGATCCTGATCTCGTTGGTCGGCTGGGCCTATGGCGGGACCCGACAGCGCCCTTGGGCGACACTGATGCTCCTGGGGGCCGTCGCGGTGGTGCTCCTCGCGGGCCGGACGCTGCAACCCCGGATGGAACGGTGGCACGCGATCCAGTATGCGCCGAATACAAGCCCGGAGCAGAAGACCGATGCCCAGCAGTCGTTCCGACGGCTCCACGGGGTGTCGCAGGTCGCCAACCTCTCCGTGATGATCGGGGTCGCCCTCTACTTCCTGCAGCTGACCCGTCCGACCCAACGCCGGGGCCTCGGGGGGGCCTGAGCCCCAGGGTTGGACCGTCCCGGACGACTAGTCCTGGGTCTCTACACCCACAGCCTTCCGGGTCTTCCGGGTCTTGGGAACCCGCGGGGCATCGCTCCAGAGCCCCTCGAGGTCATACTGGGCACGGGTCTCCGGACGCATCACATGGACGATGACGTCGAAGAAGTCCGCCACGATCCAGTGGGTCTGACCGCTGCCGTCCGTCGAGTGGGGCCGGATCTGGTGATCCCGCTCGAGGGTGTGGAGGATCTCCGTCTCGACGGCCCGGAGCTGGGGTTCGCTCGAGGCTGTGGCGATCACGTAGAAGTCGGTCACGTCGGAGACCTTCTTCACGTCGAGGACCACCACATCCTCGGCCTTCTTGTTCTCGGCGAGTTCCCGACACAGCTGGGCGAGCTTCTTTGAATCCATGTCCATGGACAGAATGCCGGCGGCCTCGTGGCCGAACAAGCGATGAGTTGTACCAGTACCGGCGGCGGGAGGGAACGGCATGGGCAGGGAGCCCCCGGATTCCGACGATCGGAGGCGAGGCAATTGGGCCACCGGATTCCCCGGGACGGCGTGTCAGGTCGAGGCGTCCTCCTGGCCGTGGCACCAGAATCGCTTCTGAGGACCCGCTCTCCGTTGTGAGGGCACACCGTCCGCTGGCGTGACCGGCGGTCATCAATCCACGAGATATGCCCAGTTCCAGCACATGCCATACCCCAGACGCCGCGAGTCCATGCGGGTCCGATGCGACCGGATTTGACCCCTCTGGGCGCGGGTCTGAGGGTGAAATTCGCATGGATGAGAACCTTGGTTTCGTCGCGTCGGAGACCGATGGCGCCAAGGGGACGGCTCTCCCGGGAGGCGCGGAACGTCTCGGATTGATGGGTCTCCTGGCCGCGTCTTGGCTCTGGGCGTTCATGACCTGCATGCCGTTCTGGGAGCGGGATCCGAACTACGCCTATGGGTGGTCCGTCCCTCCGTTGATGGCCTTTTTCCTCTGGAGACGCCTCAGCGACCTTCCGGCGGCGGCGTGGACCGGTCTCCGATCTCGCACCTTGCCCAGCATCGTGACCAACCGATGGATCCTCGCCCTGCCTGCCCTGGGGATTCTGCCCGTGGAGATCTATCGGAACGAGTACGTGCAATCCGGTCTCTTCCTCTGGATGGCAAACCTCTGGGCCGTCTCCGTGAGTCTCGCCGCGGCCGGATGGCTGGGAGGACGCCGACTGCTCGTGGCGGTGTCGTTCCCGATCCTCTTCCACCTCACCGCGGTCCCCTGGCCAGGGGCCGTCGCCCTGCCTGTACAGCAGGGACTGATGGGGGCAGTGGCCCAGATCGTCTCCTCGGTCCTGCTCTGGATCGGCATCCCGGTGACGCTCCAGGGCGCACAACTCCACCTGGCCAACGGCGTGGTCGGAATCGTCGAGGCCTGCAGCGGGATCCGATCCCTCCAGACGTCGATCATGGTGGGGCTCGCCATCGGGGAGCTCCAGATGCTGACCCGCGGCCGTCGGATCGGACTCCTGGGTCTGGGGGTGTTCCTCGCCTTTATCACCAACCTCGGACGGACCTTCACACTCTGCTGGATCATGGACCGGCATGGCGACAAGGCCATGCATGCCGCCCACGACCCGGTTGGGAACGTCGCCATGTATTCCCTGCTGGGCCTGATCTATCTGGGAGGACGGATCCTCGAGACACCGGAAGGCGTTGCGCCGCGGACAGGGGAGTCGTTGACGTGGTCCCGGCGATGGCGGCTGCTCAACTGGGACTCCGTTCCGGATTTCAGGCCGTTCCTCGCGGCCGGCGTCGCGATGGCTCTGTTCGTCCACGGATGGTACTTCGTGCTGCGGGTGAACGCCCGTCCCCAGGTTTCGGGAGTGTTCACCAGCAGGACCCAGGATCAGACAGCGGTCGTGAACCACGAGTTCAGCGACTCCGTCTGGCGTGTGCTGGGAGCAGACATCGGGGAGCAATTCGACATCAACAGCCCCGATGCACCGCACGGGAAGGTCAGCGTCTATCACCTGTTCTGGAAACCCGGACCCAAGACGCTGATGGCACTCACCCACCGCCCAGACACCTGCATGCCTGGGGTCGGATGGACCATGAGGCCGGACGTCGGCAGGACCCGGATCGAGTTCAACGGGGTCCCGATGGATTTCCTTGTGTTCACCTTCGACCGCCCGGATTCAAAGACCAGCGCGATCCAGATCTGGGGAGTCTGGAGAAATGGCAAACCCGTCGACATGGACTACGGGAGGGAGCTCCGCGTGCATCCCGAAGTCTACGGTCTCCTTCCATCCGGTCGTCACCTGATGGGGATCGAGATCCTGTCGGCGTTCGTCACCTTCGAGGGTGAGACTCCCGGTCTCGAGCTCTTCCAGCAGCAGCTCCCGAAGTATTTCGACATCGACAAGGACTGATACTGGCATGCTTCCCGCTTCCCCTGGACTCAATTGAAACTGAAAACGCCATGACCACCCCCACACCCAGCCCCGTTGGCAACAAGAAGGACGGCCAGAATCCCGCTCCGAAACCCGCACGCAAACTGGGTCGATTGCTGTTCTGGGGACTGATCCTCGTCACGACGGGCGGCCTCCTGGCGTGGAAGGTTGGCCTACCCCGGGCGAGGCAGATGAGGGGCCAGAGCTATGCCGAAGAGGCCCAGGCCCTGATGGCGGCCCGGGATTTCAAGTCGGCGTTCTCAAAGCTGGACGCCGCCCTGCGGTTCGCCCCGAACCACCCCGACGTGGTGCGGACCGGGGCCCGGTTGAACAAGGAAGTGGGAAGCCCGGCGGGACTCGATCTCTACCAGAAGCTGATCCTGTCCGGGTCGGCCTCCATGTCGGACCGCAAGGCCTACATCGAGCTTGCGATCGCGCTCCGCCGATCCGACCTCGCGGGTCGGGAACTCGAGACCCTGCTCAAGGGCAACTCCAAGGAGGTCGACCTGATCCACCTGCTGGCGCTCCAGCAGCAGGTTGCCGGGGACCATAAGCGGGCCGCCCAGACCGCGGAGTACGCGCTGACGCTCCAGCCGAACAATCGCAAGAGCCAGTTCCTGCTGGGTTCCATCCTCATCCGAAGCACCGAGACCTCCATCCGAAAGACGGGCGAGCGTCTTCTCTGGGGAATCGCACTGGCCAACGGGGAGTTCACCCACCAGGCGGTCGACGCCCTTGCCGAGGGAGCCGATCTGACCGAGGGCGAGAGCCGTCTCCTGATCCGGGATTTCATCTCGAGGACGAATCTCCAGGCCAACGACCTCATCCAGGCCGAGAACCTCAGGATCAAGCTGAACCCGGCGATCACAGGGGATGCCGTGGCCCGGATCGTCTCGACGATCTCGGCGACGAACTCGACCCCGGAGATGCTGTCGCAGCTCGGACAGTGGTCCCTGCAGCACTCACAGCCCCGGACGGCGCTCCGGATCATCCCCGAGTCGATCGCCGCCACGAACGCGGCCCTGGCATCGGTCCGATCCTTCGCTCTCGCCCAATCGGGACAGTGGGACGACCTCGTCAAGATCCTCGACAACAAGAACTCGGTGCTCGAGGCCTCGGTGGCCCACCTGCTCCGGGGACAGCGTGCGCTTTCACGGGATGACAGGAAGACCGCCGAGGTTGAGTTCCAGACCGCTCTCGAGCAGTCGGATCTGACCATCGACCGGGTGGTCCTGATCGCCCGTACCGCCGAGGCCACGGGCTACCCGGTCGTCGCCGTAAAGGCCTACCAGCGGCTGTTCAAGGTGCCCGGACGCGGCATCTGGGCCGCGGTCGAGAGCCTCCGGGTTCTCCGAAGTCTCGACGACGCCATCCTGCTGCGCGACGTCCTTCGAGAACTCAACCGCCAATTGCCCGGGGACGACTCGGTGGCGGCCGAGCGGGCCTGGGCCGAGCTGTTCGTCGACAATCGCTCCCCGGACGCGCTCACCATCGCCCGCAGGATCAAGAACGCCCAGCCGAGCGACGCCAACAGCCGCTTCCTGACCGCCTTGGCCCTGCTCAAGGAAGAAAAGCACTCCGAGGCGCTGGTGGAGATCGAGTCCGCGTTCTCCAAGTGGGAGGACCTCCAGCCGCGCTGGCAACTGGTCTACGTGGCCGCCCTCGGAGCCAACCACCAGCGGGAAGCCGCTCGGAGTCTCGCATCGAAGATCAACAGGAAATCCGTCCGCTCCGCAGAGCTGGAGCTGATCAAGACCTATCTCCCCACCCTCTGACCGGACTCCGAGGTTGTCCCACACCGGGACCCGCATCCGTCCATTCGCCGGAATTGAACACGGAGGCCCCAGGTTCTATCGTCGAGGAATGCGGAGATCCCCGATGGGGCCATTCCATGGCCAACTGGTTGTTCACAGGCCCTCCGGAACGGTCGGGATTGCCAAGTCCAGGAAAAATCCACTGGCCCCGAACGAGCTCGATTGCTGGGACTATTCCCTCCGGTGCGCCGACCGGTCGCAGACCCCATTCTTCCCGCAACAGGACCTGAGGCTCGCCAGCCAGACCCAGAAATCACGGTTCCAGGAATGGCGCCAACGGATCGCTTCCTCTCGCCGCCCGCACCGCCCGCGCCGCCCACAGATCCGCGAGCATCCGACCGGATCACCCCGCCCCCCTTCCCAGGGTCCCGGTTGAACGCAGGTCAGCTCGTGGGACGGACGAAATCGACCGAAACCGCCACGGATTCCCAAGCCTCCAGCTCCGCCGCTCTTGCGGCCAGGGTCTTGCGCGATTTCTCGAGGGCATAACGCCCAAGGACCAGTCGGAATGGAGGATGGACCTCCCGGGACAGCCCAAGGATCGCGGCTGCCGCCCGGGCCGGATCGCCCGGCTGCCGGCCGTCCATGCGCCCCAGGAGCGATCGGAACCGACCGACCGTGGTGTCGTAGTCCTGGATGGTTGTCCCGGCAGCCTCGACAGACCCTCGGAGGAACGGGGTCCGCAGTGGACCTGGCTGGACGACGGAGACCCTCACGCCAAAGGCCGAGGCCTCGGAGCGAACCGACTCTGCCGCGAGCTCGACCGCGGCCTTCGCACCGCCATAGACAGCGAACCCGGGGTAGTTGGAGATTGTTGCAGCGGCACCGATCAGGATGAGGTGACCCGACTTTTGGGATCGCAGCACCGGCAGCACGGCACGCATCAGGTCCAATGGGCCCATCAGGTTCACGGCGAAGTTTCGCTGGATCTGCTCCCTGCCACATTCCTCGAGCCCCCCGATGAGTCCACAGCCGGCATTGCTGACCACGACATCAAGGCGGCCCAGAACCGAAACGGTTTCGTCGACCACGGCTTGGATCCGATCCGGGTCCGTGATGTCGAGCTCGACCACCCGGAGCCGACCGGGGAAACGTCCCGCCAAGTCGGAGAGCTCGGACGGTCTCCGAGTTGTTGCAACAACCTGCTCCCCTTCTTCCAACACCCGTTCCACCAGGCAACGGCCCAGTCCTCCTGACGCCCCGGTCACCAGCCAGACGCGCGGAACGGATCCCTGTTCAGATTCGGTCACAGGTAGACCAGTGGCCCACGATTCGCACCCGTCAACTCGGGCCTCAAACAGTCGACCCCATTCCCGTGCGCCGTCGCAGCGATCGGCAGTCCTCCCTTGACGCCCTCGCAAGCCGTTTGAAAGGTTTTAGGCAATCCGTGATGAGGTGGGGTCATCAGGTGGATGGCCCATCGGCCCACAGCAGGGATCACATCGATTCGCCCCAAAACCCAGGCCTCCAACAACCCTTTCGATTCCGCAGGGAGGATGTGCCGGGGATCTCATTCTGGCGCGCGCATGAAACAAACCATCCAGTTCTACACCCCTCGGGAAACGGACCTGTCCCTGCTCCTGCACGACTACTCGAAGTGGCACGGCATCTCGAGCAACTTCGTGGGCTGGGTCGCACAGACCTATTTCTACCTCAAGAGACTGGGTTTCGACTGTGTTCCGGCCCGGACCATACCCGATGAGGGGATCCTCCTGACGGATTGGGACACGATGAACCAGTTCTTCCGTCCGCTCGACCGGGTGATGCTGGTCTCCGCACGGAGCGACGGGATGTACCACCCGTCCGCGCACTTCAACATCCTGCACAATCCCTCGGTCTGCGAACGGGATCGGCATTCCATCTGGAACCCTCAGTTCGTTCCCCACTGGCCGATGCCGGGGCTGATCCGACGGAACCCGGACCGTGGACCCGTGCCGCGAACGGTCGCCTATATCGGGCACCCCAGCCAACTGGCACCGGAGCTCCAGACCACGGAGTGGGCTGAGCGACTGCGTTCCATTGGACTCGACTGGGTGAACATCGCCAACCCGAACCTTTGGCATGACCTCTCCGCCGTGGACATCATCGTGGCGGCGCGGAGATTCGACGGACACCCCTACCTCGGAAAAGGAGCCAACAAGCTGTTCAACGCATGGCACGCGGGCATTCCTGCTGTCCTCTCCCCGGAGGTGGGTTTCCTCGCCGAACGCCGGTCGGAACTGGACTTCCTGCTGGCCCGGAACGTGGACGAGGCCTTCGAGGCCGTGAAACGCCTCAAGGAATCGCCCGATCTCTATCGGGACATGGTCGACAACGGCGCGGTCCGTGCCACGGACCACTCCATTGCCAAGACCGCGGAACATTGGGTCCACTTCTTCGACAACGTCGCCTTCCCCGAATACCCGCGCTGGTCGTCCTCCAGCCTCGCCTGGAAACGCTCGTTGCACCTCAGGCGATACACCGCATTCCGCCTCACCCGCATCCGGATGCGGGTCAAGGCGATGCTCGGCAGGGATCAGTACCGTTAGTTCCAGCGACTCGGAGGAATCGCTGGTCGGGAGCCCGACCCCATCGGTACTCTCCCGACATGTTCCCCGAGAGATCCGGAAGGCTGCTGTGGTTCCTGGGCTGGGCACTCTTGCCGATCCTTCTCGCGGCCGCACCCCCATCCGCGGAATCCGTCGCCAAGCTGCCCTCGCCGTCCGACCAAAAGGTCGACTTCACACGGGACATCCAGCCGATCCTGGAATCCAGCTGCATCAAGTGCCACGCCCGCGGCAAGGCGAAGGGCGGCTGGCGGGTCGACACCCGGGCCGATGCCCTGAATGCCAGCGACTCCGGCCCCGCCATCCTCCCCGGCAACAGCGCCCAAAGCCGGCTCGTCCACCTCGTCGCAGGAACCGATCCCGAGGACGTCATGCCGCAGAAGGGCACCCGCCTGACTCCCGAGGCCGTCAGCCTGCTCCGGGCCTGGATCGACCAGGATCTCCCCTGGCCCGACACGGTCTCGTTCGCCAAGCCCCAGGCCCGCAACCTCGTGCCCCGTCGCCCGGACATTTCCGGAAGGCCCGAGGCCAACCCTGTCGACACGCTCGTCGACCGCTATTTCAAGTCGACCCAGCAGACCGCACCCGCACCCGTCGACGACCGGCTGTTCGCCCGCAGGGTCCATCTCGACACCCTCGGCCTGCTGCCGCCGCCGGCGGAGCTCGAGGCCTTCGTGAAGGACCGGTCGCCGGGCAAGCGAACCCGCCTCGTCCGCCGACTCCTCGGAAACAACGCCCAGTATGCCCAGCACTGGCTGACGTTCTGGAACGACCTCCTCCGGAACGACTATCGCGGGACCGGATACATCGACGGTGGACGCAAGCCGATCAGCACCTGGCTCTATGCGGCGCTGCGCGACAACAAGCCCTATGATCAGTTCGTGAAGGAACTGGTGAACCCGACCGACGCGAGCGAGGGCTTCACCAAGGGCATCGTCTGGCGGGGCGAGGTCAATGCATCGATGACCCCCGCGATGCAGGCCGCCCAGAACATCGGGCAGGTGCTGATGGGCGTGAACCTCAAGTGCGCATCGTGCCACGACTCGTTCATCGACGACTGGCAGCTCAGCGACGCCTATGGCCTCGCCGGGATCTACGCCAACGACCGGCTGCAGATGGTCCAATGCGACAAGCCCACCGGGAAGTACGCCCCGCTCAAGTTCCTCTTCCCGGAGCTGGGTGAGATCAACGCCGAGGCGCCGCGTCCGGAACGGCTCCAGCGTCTGGCGGAGATCATCACAAGCCCCGGGAACGGCCGCCTCTCCCGGACAATCGTCAACCGCCTCTGGGCCCGTCTCATGGGACGCGGACTCGTCGAACCGCTCGATGTCATGCAGAACCCGGCCTGGGATCCCGACCTGCTGGATGCCCTGGCCGAGGACCTCGTTGCCCATCACTGGGATCTCAAGCGGACCCTGGCGCTCATCCTGACCTCCAAGGCCTACCAGCTTCCTGCAGTCAGCCTTTCGGAGAAGCCCGAGGATCGGTTCGTCTTCCACGGCCCCGGCATCCGACGGCTCAGCGCCGAACAGTTCCGGGACGCCATCGGGTCGATCACCGGGGTCTGGCAGGACCGGCCCGAGGGCGGACTCGAGGCGCTGCTGGCCACCCAGGACGGTGCCCGGGTGCTCGAGGCGGATCCCTTCTGGATCTGGAGCCATCCCCACGGCGCCGCCGGAGTGCCGCCGGGAACCAACTGGTTCCGCAAGACGTTGATCCTCACTGCCCCGCCCAAGGAGGGAACCCTGTGGGTCTTCGCCGACAATTCGGCCCGGGCCTACGTGAACGGCACCCAGGCCAAGGGCACCGAGTCGGGCGACTGGAGCCAACCCAGCGTCCTGGATCTCCGCCCGCTCCTGAAGGCCGGGACGAACATCCTCACCATCGAGGCCGTCAATGGAGGCGACAGGTCAAACCCAGCCGGACTCCTTGTCTACGGCAAGGTCCGTGGCTCCAAGGCAAAGCCCGGCGCGGTGCTGGACTTCGCAACCGACGCCTCCTGGACCGTGTCCGCCGGCCCGACAGCCCCTTTGACGGAATCTCTCCCGGCCAGGACCTGGTCCAAGGCCCAGGTCCTCGGCGGACTGGATCTCGCTCCGTGGTCCATCGGCCCCAGGGTGGCCCAGGCGGTCGCCCGGGCGCACACACCCGAGCAGGTCCGCGCCTCGCTCACGGCGGCCGATCCGCTCAGTCTCGCGCTCGGCCGACCCAATCGGGAACAGGTGACCACCGTCCGTGCCTCGACCCCGACCACCATCCAGGCCCTCGAGCTGACGAACGGAAGCACGCTGTCCCAACTGCTCCAGAAGGGTGCCGACCGGTTGATGGCGACGCATCCGGATGGTGCAGCACTGACCCGGTGGGTCTTCACCCAGGGACTTTCCCGGCCTCCGTCGAAGAAGGAACTCGAGCTCGCCGTCTCACTCGTGGGTCGGAAGCCCAGTCGGGAAGGCGTGGAGGACCTCCTCTGGAGCGTCACCCTGTTGCCGGAATTCCAGTTCGCGTATTGATTCTCCAACAAGCCACATCGCCATGCGACCCACCGACTTCACCCGACGCCAGTTCGTCCAGACCCTGGGCGCCTCAACGCTGGGCGCCCTCGCGGCGGGATACCCCCGCGCCGTGCTCGGCGAATCCGTGCCCGATCGGCTGCCCGCGACCGCCGACACCGTCATCGTCCTCTGGATGGGCGGCGGCATGGCCGCGACCGAGACGTTCGATCCGAAGCGCTACACGCCCTTCGAGAAGGGACTCGATCCCAACCGGGTGCTGTCGACGTTCCCATCGATACCGACTGCAGTGGACGGCATCCGCTTCAGCGAGGGCCTGGAGAAAACGGCGAAGGTGATGGACCGGGGAGCCCTGATCCGGAGCTACACCGCGGGCGACCTCGGGTTCATCCTACACTCCCGGCACCAGTTCCACTGGCACACCGGCTACGCACCGCCCCAGACCGTGGCCTGCCCCCACATCGGGTCCGTCATCGCCCGCACGCTTGGCCCCAAGGACCCTGCCGTTCCCGCGTTCATCAACATCGGACAACGGTTCGATGGCGGTGAAGGCGAGGAACTCAAGGCCTTCACTTCCGCCGGATTCCTCGGCAGCGAGTTCGGCCCCTTCAATGTCCCCTTCCCTGATGCCGCCAAGGATGTCGTGACACCTCCCGGAGGCATGAGCCCGTCCCGGTTCGAGAACCGCGACCGGTTCTACCGCAGGCTCGTCGAGGCCTCCCCGGTCGGACAGCTCGGCAGCACCTTCCAGAGGGAGTCCCTGATCCGGTCGCTCGACAACGCCCACCGCCTGCTCGGGTCCCCCGCCGCGAAGGCCTTCGACCTCTCCCTGGAAAAACCCGAGGTCGTCGCCAGATACGCGCCGGGTGGCTGGGACTTCTCCCGTCGGCTCGGCGGGGACTTCACGCGCGACGGCAACTACGAGAAGGCCAACCTCCAACGCTTCGGCCTTGGCTGCCTCCTCGCCCGGCGTCTCGCCGAGGCGGGAGCCCGCTACATCGAGGTCACCACCGAGTACATCCCGTTCCTCAACTGGGACACCCATGAGAACGGCCATGAGAAACTCGTCCAGATGAAGCTCGCCATCGACGGCGCCATCTCACAACTCGTCCTCGACCTCGAGGAGCGCGGACTCCTCGACCGCACCCTCATCATCCTCGCGAGCGAGTTCAGCCGTGACATGATGCAGGAGGGCAAGCCCGACCGTCCCATCACCAACCAGGTGCCTGTGCCCGACAAGATCGAGTCCACCGCCCACTACGGCATGCACCGGCACTTCACCGACGCCGGTTGCGTCCTGCTCTTCGGGGGTGGCATCCGCAAGGGACACCTCCACGGCCTCACCGCCGACGAGCGCCCCTGCCGAACCCTCAAGGACCGGGTCGTGATCGAGGACCTCCACGCCACGATCTACCGGGCCCTCGGCATCTCCCCCAAGCTGGCCTACGAGATCGAAAAACGTCCGTTCTACGTCACCCGCGACGGCGTCGGACAGCCCATCCAAAGCCTGTTCGGATAGCGCACAGAGCCCAGGACGTCAGCCGCCCTCCGGCCCCGATTTCACCTTGTCGCTCAATCTCCCGCCCAATCGGGAGGCATCCTGCACGGGGGCACGATCCTCCGCCGTGAACCGACGGCCCTCCCTGTACCAGTCCACGGTCAGGACCACCTGGTGACCGAGGACCCGTCCCCACGCTCCGACCGGCATCTGGCAGCCGCCCCCCAGCGCCGCCAGAAAGGACCGCTCAGCTTCGATTGCAACACCCGTGTTCCGATGATGGATGCCCCGGCACAACGTCCGGGACCGTTCGTCCCCCGACCGGATCTCGAGCCCGATCACTCCCTGCCCCGGCGCGGGCAGCATCTCCAACGGATCCAGCAGGGTGCCCTGGATCCCCTCCGGAGGCGGCTCCAGGGTGGCGCGCACCCCGGCCGAAAACCGGGGATCCACCCGCAGCCGTCCCGTCGGACTCAGATCCCAGCCCAGTCGGAACAGTCCCGCAGCCGCCAGAAGCGTCGCGTCGAAATCCAGCGACGACCAGAGCTTGCGAAGCCGGGTCCCCACGTTGCCCCGGATCGGGACACACCGGAGGTCGGATCTCAGGGCCTCGACGGAAGCACGACGTCGACTGCTCGACGTGGCCACGATGGATCGGGGAGGCAGATCGAAGAGGGTTTGATGCAACCCGCCGAACCATGGCTGCCGTCCCCCTGGCGACCAGTCCTGCATTCCCGGATCGGGAGCACCCGCAGCGTCACGGCTCCGGTACAGCAACACCTCCCGCACATCCTGGCGCGGCAACACGGAGACCAGGGCCAGTCCTTCGGGCAACGCAGTGGGCAGGTCCTTGAGGCTGTGGACCGCGATGTCGGCACGACCGGCCACCAGAGCCTCCTCGAGTTCCCGGGTGAAGACACCCAGCGGCTGGGAATCCCCGCCGCCCCAGAGCGGGACCTCTGGACGTCGGTCTCCGGAGGTTTCGACCACCACGATTTCAACCTCGAGTCCAGGATGGGATTGTTTCAGGAGGCGTTCGACCTCCCGGGTCTGGGCAAGGGCCAGAGCCGAGCCCCGGGTGGCCAACCGGACCGGATTGTCGGATTCGACCGGCATCGGATCAGGCTGGAGCCATGCCCCCCATCCAGGCCAGACGACGCTCCATCTGCTCGAACCAGGTCGAGGACCGTTCCTCGACCAACTCGAGGCAACGGCTTCGCTCCTGTTCCCGGGCGCGCAGATGTCCCTGGGCGATCCCCTGAAGGTCGTCCACGTTCACCAGGAAGATCCCATCCAGATCCCGGACCGCCGGATCAATGTCCCGGGGAACGGCAAGGTCGATGAGCAGCAACGGCCTGTGGGCCCGGTGACGCAACAACCTCTCGAGCCGGGGACGGTCCAGGATGTGATGCGGGGCCCGGGTGCTGCTGATCACTATGTCGAGCCCGGCAAACTCCTCCTCCCACGCATCAAACCGAATGGCGCGCCCACCGAGTTCACCCGCCAACGCTGAGGCACGCTCGAAGCATCGGTTGCTGACAATCAATGACCGGGCTCCACGACTCAGCAGGGCCCGGGCCGTCTTCTCGGAGGTGTCTCCCGCACCGATGACCATCACCTCGCGTCCCTCAAGGCCGCGGCACATCGACTGGGCCAGCTCCACCGCCACAGAGGCCACGCTGATGTTGCCGCGCTGGATGCCCGTGGTGGATCGGATCTCCTTGGCGGCGTTGAAGGCCGACTGGAACAGCGTATTGAGAACCCGGCCCGTGCTGCCATGACGGCTGGCCGCCTCGTACGACCGCTTGAGCTGACCCAGGATCTCGGTCTCGCCCAGCACCATGGAATCCAGCCCGCTCGCCACCCCGAACAGATGGGACGCCACCGCCCGTCCCTCATGGCGATACCACCCTCCAACAGGCTCCGTCGCCGGCGCTCGGTGCTGGTCCAGAATTTCCCGCAGCCCTTCCGCCGCGGATCCCGCCGGGAGCGAAGATGCCGCATAGATCTCAACCCGGTTGCAGGTGGACACCAGAACGGCTTCGTCGACAAGGCCCCGAGCCCGAAGGCTGTCAGTGAAGGCCGGGATGTCGGTTTCGGTGAACGCGAACCGTTCACGCACCGCCACGGGAGCCTGATGGTGGCTCAATCCAAGGACCAGAAGGCTCATGCGCAACAGGACCGGACCCCGTGGAGCTCGCAGGATGGGGAGCCTAATGAAGCAATGCGTGCACGATGGATCCTGGCCCTCAATGCCGATCCATTCGCGATGTCCTGCTTCCGCTTCACGGACCGCAGTCTATGAATCGCGATCTGCTTGTCCACGCCCGGCATGGAAGCAGGAGGGCGAACCCTGGAGACCGGATTCAAGGCTGGGGCACACCCAATCGGCATGCCGACCATGACTCGTTGCCCAGGATCAACCCAAGGCGCCCGAACGGACGACGCCCCAGCACTGTGGGTGCTCCCGCAACCCGTGGCGCGGAACTCTGGATGCCCCACCGAGGTCAGCCCCCCGTTTACCCTTTGGACCCTGCGGGGCTTGTCTGGAATCAGCCCTTGTATCCCAATTGTCTTCCAGCCGTTTCCCGCTTCCAACTCCGATACGCGAAGCCCTTCCTTTCCCCACTGCCCATGACATGCCGCTCATCGATCCCCACCGCCCTGTTGCTGATCTTCGCATGCCTCCTCCGGATCGCCGCAGCCAATCCCACCCCACGGTTCGAATCGGAGATCCAAGCCTTCATGGAGGAGGATCGGAAATCACCTCGACAGCCCGGAGGCATCCTCTTCGTCGGTAGCAGCATCTTCCGGGAATGGACCGACGTCTCCACCGCCATGGCCCCGCTTCCGGTCCTCAACCGGGCCTTCGGTGGATCGAAGACCCAGGACCAGCTCGACCGATTCGACCAGGTTGTGAAACCCCACGGCCCCCGCGTCGTGGTCTACTACTGCGGCAGCAACGACCTGAAGGCCGGCGAGGATCCACAGGCCATCTTCGGACGGTTCAAGGCGTTCTCGGAGCGTCTCGAACAGGAGTTCCCGCACTGCTTCCTGATCGCGGTCTCTAGCACCCGATCGCCTGACCGGGTTCCGATCTGGGAACGCGTCGACCAGTACAACGGACTCGTCCGCGCCCATTGCGCCGCCACGCCCCGGCATGCGTTCGTGGACGTCAACCCGGCATTGCTTGATGCAGATGGCAGGCCCCGGTTGGACCTCTATCGCGACGACAAGCTCCACCTCCATCCGCCGGCCTACGAGGCCCTCACAAAGGTCCTGCGTCCCGTGCTGGAGAAGGCCTGGGCGGAAGCGAAATCCGAGGCGCTGACCCAGAATCCGGATGCCGTTGCAGGCGTGAGCACAGGCCCGGGGCCCCTCCTCGATATCGAACGTCAGGTCACCCACGGGTTCGCCACAAACAACGGGGTACGGATCCACTATGCCACGATGGGCAGTGGACCCCTCATCGTGATGATCCATGGCTTCCCCGACTGCTGGCTCTCGTGGCGGCACCAAATGCCCGCATTGGCCCGGACGCATGAGGTCGTGGCCATCGACCAGCGCGGCTACAACCTGAGCGACCAGCCAGCCGGGGCCGAGTCGTACGACATGGCCCGGCTCGTCGAGGACGTCGAGGCCGTGATTCGTGCCCGGGGTCGCGGCCGTGCCGTGGTTGTGGGACACGACTGGGGCGGTGCGGTGGGATGGAGCTTCGCCATGGCGCGTCCGGCCATGACCGCGGGGCTTGTCGTGGTCAATCTGCCGCATCCGCGATGGCTGCGACGCGAGTTGGCACGCAACCCACAGCAGCAGCGAAACAGCGCCTACGCCCGAAATTTCCAGCAACCCGGCTCCCACCGTTCCCTGACCCCCGAGGGCCTCGCCAGTTGGGTCAAGGACCCCGAGGAACGCGCCCGGTACGTCGAGGTGTTCCGACGGTCCAGCACCGAGGCCATGATGGCCTGCTACCAGCGCAACTATCCCCATGAGCCCTACACCGAGGACACGTCGGCCCCGACACCCGTCAACTGCCCCGTCCTCGTGTTCCATGGACTCTCGGACCCGTACCTGCTGGCCGCAGGGCTCGATCGAACGTGGGAACTGGTGAGCCAACCCCTCACTCTGATAACCGTTCCCGGTGCCTCCCATTGGGCCCACCACGACGCCGCCGAACGGGTGACCCGAGCGATGGTCGACTGGCTGAAGCCCTGATCCCTTTCCCGCAAACCTCAGATGAAACAACAGCACTTCCTCTGCCGGCTCGCCCCCATCGTTGTCGCCGTCCTCGCGAGGTTCTGCGACCCGGGACTCCAGGCCGACGAACCCAAGAACCACGACTTCGACGTCATCACGGACGAGTCCAAGGTTCCCCCGTATGTCCTGCCCCCGGTGCTCGTCTCGGAGAACGGCAAGGCGATCACCACGCCCGAGGAGTGGTTCCGGATCCGTCGACCCGAGATCCTCGCGCTGTTCGGGAACCTGGTCTACGGGACGGTCCCGGCCCCGGCCGAACCGATCCGGACCACCTTCGAGGTGGTGAAGCGGGACAATCGGTTCCTCGACGGCAAAGCCGTTCGGAAGGACGTGCGGATCCGATTCGAGAACTCCAGGGGCACCGCCGAACTGTACGTGCTGGTCTTCCATCCCGCCGGGGCCACCCAGCCCTCGCCGGCCATTCTCCTGCACAGCTTCTCCAACACCCGTGACACTGGACACGACCCCGATCCCCAGCGCCCCGGTCATCTCCGGACCGGCATCCCGCTGGCCGAGATCCTCCAGGCCGGATTTGGTTTCGTCGTGGTCTATCAAGGCGATCTGGTCCGCCACAACGAGGTCGAATTCCTCAAAGGCGTCCATCCGCTGTTCTATCCCAAGGGCCAGAGCTTCCCGAAGGCGTCCGAATGGGGCGTGATCTCCACCGTGGCGTGGGGAGGGTCCAGGACGATGGACTACCTGCAGACGGATCCCGACATCGACGCGCGTCGGGTGGCGATCATGGGCCATTCCAAGATGGGCAAGGCCACACTGTGGACCGCCGCCCAGGACGAGCGCTTCGCCCTTGCGATCTCCTCGCAATCCGGCTGTGCCGGCGCAGCGCTGTGGCGTCGCAAATACGGCGAAACCCTTGAGAAGATGGTGACGCGGTTCCCCTACTGGCTGTGTCGCAACGCCGCCAAGTTCGTGAACAACGAGGACGACCTCCCCGTGGACCAACATATGCTCATCGCCTGCATCGCGCCCCGTCCCGTGTATGTCCACAGTGGCGTCGAGGACCGATGGGCCGACCCGCTCGGGGAATACCTCTCCGCGTACCACGCCAGTGAGGTGTACCGCCTCCTCGGAAAAAAGGGGTTGGACTCCGCCACTCCACCCCTCGTTGGCACAACCCTCGTGACATCCGACGTGGGCTATCACAACCGACCCGGCGGACACTCGATCGAGCCCTTCGACTGGACGACCTTCCTCGCCTTCGCCACGCACCACCTGCAGCGGCGCTGAGGCGGGACCAAGGACAGCGAACTCAGGCCAGGATCGGACGCACCACCTCGCCGTGGATGTCCGTCAGACGGAAATCCCGGCCCTGGAACCGGTAGGTGAGCTTCAGGTGGTCGATGCCGAACAGGTGCAGGATCGTCGCGTGCAGGTCATGCACGTGGACCTTGTTCTCCACGGCGTAGAATCCGAAGTCGTCGGTGCGGCCGTAGACCATGCCCGGCTTGATGCCGCCGCCGGCCATCCAGACCGTGTAGCCATGGGGGTGATGGTCCCGACCGATCTGATCCGGACTCAACGCTCCCTGCATCATCGGGGTCCGGCCGAACTCTCCGCCCCACAGGACGAGGGTGGAGTCGAGCAGCCCCCGTTCCTTGAGATCGCGGATCAGAGCCACCGCGGGTTGATCGGTCTCCTGGCAGCGCTTCTTGAGGTCGAAGACCAGGTTGCCGTCCGGGCCGCCGTGATGGTCCCAACCGCGATGGTAGAGCTGGACGAACCGGACCCCGCGTTCGACGAGGCGTCGTGCCAGCAGGCAGTTGTTGGCGAAGGAGGCACGTCCAGGTGTCGTCCCATACATCTCCTGGTAGCGCACCGGCTCCTTTGAGATGTCCATCACATCCGGGACGCTGGTCTGCATCCGATAGGCCATCTCATAGGCCGCGATGCGGGTGGCGATCTCGGGATCCTTCACCACATCGAGCCTCAGGGTGTTGAGGTCTTTGAGGGCGTCGAGGGACTGGCGTCGACGTTCGGCCCCCATGCCCGGGGGATTGCTCACGAACAGCACGGGATCACCCTGGGAGCGCAGCGCCACGCCCTGGTGCTGGGTCGGCAGGAACCCGGAGCCCCAGGCCGCGTTGGTGAGCGGCTGGCCGACACCGGTCATGAGCACCACGAATGCGGGCAGGTCCTTGTTCTCGCTGCCGAGTCCGTAGCTGAACCACGACCCCATGGACGGCCGTCCGGACAGCTGGGCCCCGGTGTTCATGAACAACGTGGCCGGGTCGTGGTTGAACGCCTCCGAGTGGAACCCCTGCACGAAGCAGACGTCATCGGCGATGCTCTGCAGGTGCGGCATGAGTTCCGACAGCCAGACCCCGGACTTCCCGTACTGGGCGAACTTGTAGCGGGTGCCGAGCAGCGAGGCATTCTTGCCGATCTGGGCCAGCCGGATGTTCTTCACCAGCTCCTCCGGCACCGCCTGCCCGTTCCGCTTGTTGAGCTCGGGCTTGTGGTCGAAGAGGTCGAGATGGGACGGCCCGCCCGACTGGAACAGGTAGATGATGTTCTTGGCCTTGGGCGCGAAGTGGGTACCCACCGCCTGCGCGACAGCGGCAGGGTTTCCTGCGGCAAGAAGCTTTTCGTCGAGCAGCGAGGCCAGCGCAAGGCTCCCCATGCCGGTCCCGCAGTGCTGGAGGAAACGGCGACGGGTGGAGGAGCGGAGGCTGTCGAGGACCGGACCGCTGAGGGGGTTCATGGCGTTCATGGATTCAGGAGCTGGGGTTCGTGTCGGCGGTTCAGCCCTTGGTCAGGGTCTCATCGAGATTGAGCAGCACGTTGGCGACCATCATCCAGGCCGCGAGGGCGCGGACGTCCATCGAGGCCGGCCGAGGCGCAGCCCCGACCTCCACGAGGGCCCGGGCTGCTGCCGTATCGCGGGTGTAGCCCTCGAGCTGACGGTTCAGGAAGTCCATCAGACGGGCCTTCTCGGCCCGGGTGGGACTGCGTCCCAGACACGTCCGGAAGGCGAACTCCATCTGGTCCGAGGGCGCCCGGCCGCCCTGTTCCAGGATGCGCTGGGCGAAGACCCGTGCGGCCTCGAGGAAGGTCGGATCATTGAGACCCGCCAGCGCCTGCAGCGGGGTGTTGGTCCGCGGGCGCCGGGCGGCGCAGACGTCGCGACTCGGGGCGTCGAACGTGGCGAGGGTCGGATAGGTGCAGACCCGGCGCCAGAAGGTGTAGACCGAGCGCCGATGGAGGTCGCTGCCCTCGCTGACCGGCCACTCATCCATGCCGATCTCGGGACGCAGGAACCCGAGCTCCTTCCAGAGATTGGGGACCTGGACCGGATACACGCTCGGACCACCGACCTCGCGGTTGAGCAGGCCGCTGACCTGGAGCGCCTGGTCGCGGATCATCTCCGCATCCATGCGGAACCGTGGACCCCGGCTGACGAGACGGTTGTAGAAGTCCTTCTCCTGCCGCACGTCGTCCGTCGCGGAGTCCTGGCGATAGGCGGCCGACATCACGAGCCGCTTCTGCATCGCCTTCACATCCCAGCCGGAGGCGACGAACTCGGAGGCGAGCCAGTCGAGCAGCGCCGCGTTCGCCGGGGCCTCCCCCTGGCGTCCGAAGTCGTCGCTGGTCTTCACGAGTCCCGTCCCGAACAGACGCTCCCAGTAGCGGTTCACGGTCACGCGGGCCGTGAGCGGATGGGCCGGATCAACCAGCCAGCGGGCCAGCGCGAGCCGGTTCGCAGGTCCGTCCTTCGGCAGCGGCGGGAAGACCGCCGGAACCCCTGGACGCACCTCCTTGCCCTTCTCGAGGAAGTTGCCCCGGACATGCACGTGGGTGGGGCGGGGCTCGGACCGCTCCTGCAGGACCGGGGTGGTGTACTTGCGGCTGGCCAGCTCGGTCTCGCGCTGGTTGAGACGGAACAGTTCGCGCTCGAGCCGGCGGAGGTCGGGCGAGGCGGACCGGTAGGCGGCCGCGGCAAGCTTGGCCTGGTCGGCACTGCGCTGATCAGCAGGGACGGCCAGAACCGCGGTGACCTCCGGGGACACCGCCCAGCGTCGCAGCGGATCCTTCTCGGTGGTGACCGACACCCGGAAGCGACCAATGGCGTGGCTGTTGCCGTGGTAGTGCTCGAACTTGAACTGCAGCCGCGTGCCGCCCGGATACCCGGCAGGGGCCTGCAGGTCGGCGATCAGGAAATGTCGCTGACCGAACCGGGGGCCGATGGCCCAGCCCGTCTTCGGATTGCGGTCCACCGCGTGGTCCGCCCGGTAGTACTGCTGCTCCCAGTCCGCCGTGGCCCCGGCAAAGAACACGTTGGTCGCGGCTTCCACGCCCGATGTCGGCCGCGCCATGAGGGCGAATTCGTCGAGGATGAAGTTGCCGGTCTGCCCCCAGCGACCCGGACCATTCTTCGGCAGGCTCGGATCGGGCAGCACCTCCAGCAGCACCGCCGTGATGCCCGTCAGGGTCGTGTCGGCCTCGAAGCTGATGGTGTCGTAGATCGGGTTCACCCCGGTGCCGAGGACCGATCCGTCGGCGAGATTCGTGTAGCCCGAGCCACCGGTGCTGAAGAGGTTGGTCAGCGCCAACACGGTCCACGGGCTCTTCAGCGCCTCCCGTTCCCAGGCCGCCTGACCGGACTCCCAGGCCTTCTCGATGGAGGCCAATTCCGCACGGGTCGCGGCCAGCCGGTCCCTCAACTCCCGCAGCGGACGCCGAACGTCCGGCGGTGGCACCTCGATTGTCGGGTTGAGACTGTAGTTGCCCGAATCCGAGGTGGAGTTGAAGAAGGCATAGAGCTGGTAGTACTCGTCGTGCGAGATCGGGTCGTACTTGTGCGTGTGGCACTCGGCACACATCACGGTCAGACCCATCCAGGTCGTGCCGACGGTGGCGACGCGATCCTTCACGGCCTTCGTCCGGTACTCCTCGTCATCGCCTCCGCCCTCATCGTTGATCTTGGTGTTCCGGTTGAAGCCCGTGGCGATCCGCTGCTCGAGCGTGGCGTTGGGCAGGAGATCCCCGGCCAGCTGCTCGAGGGTGAACCGGTCGAAGGGCATGTTCCGGTTGAAGGCATCGATCACCCATTCACGGTAGGGCCAGATCGACCGGGCCAGGTCCACCTGGTAGCCGTTTGAATCGGCATACCGCGCCAGATCCAGCCAACCCCGCGCCATGTTCTCACCGTAGTGGGGGGACTCGAGCAGCCGATCGACCAGCCTCTCGTAGGCGTTCGGGGAGGAGTCGGCCACGAAGTCCGTGACCTCGTTCCAGGTCGGGGGCAGACCGGTCAGGTCGAGGCTAAGCCGACGGATCAGCGTCGGCCGATCCGCCTCGGCCTGGGGTTTGAGACCCTCCTGCTCGAGACGGGCGAGGATGAAGCGGTCGATCTCGTTCCGGGCCCACCCGGTGCGCTTCACCGCGGGCAGCCCGGGTCGAACCACCGGTGCGAAGGCCCAGTGCCGGCGGGCATCGAATTCCGGCCACACGGCTCCCTCGGTGATCCATTGGCGGATCGCAGCCACCTCGGCATCGGTGAGTCGCTCACCCTTCGGCGGCATGGCGTCGTCCGGATCGCTCGTGGTGATGCGTCGGACCAGCTCGCTCTCCTCGGGCTTCCCGGGCAACAGGGCCGGCTTGCCGGACTCGCCCGACTTCATCGCGGCGGCCCGGGTGTCGAGGCGCAACGCCCCCTTCTGCTTGTCGGGCCCGTGGCATTCCGAGCAGCGCTTGATCAGGAGGGGCTCGACCTCCTTGGCGAAGTCGACCGCGGCATGGATCAGGGAGGTCGTGGCGATCCCGGCGGCCCAGATGGCAACCGTCCGGACGATCCGATGACGTTCAGGGGCAAGAACCCGGCGTTTCAAGGGGGACATGATATGGAACGACGATGCCCTCGATGCCCTCAAGCGGCCAGCCGTGAATTGCCAAAGACCCGCCGCATCGAGCTGCCTCGCTGCCCCAACATCGACTTCCGAAAGGAGCGTTTGGAACGAGGGACTCACGCGGGAATCCACTCCCCAAGGGCTCGAATAAACGGTCGTTCGATGTGACGGGCATTCCGACGCCCCTGACCGGAACCAGGCCCCGTGCCGCAGGGCACTGCGGCACCCACCCACGGCTGCCGCAGGAGTCCCCGCCGTGATCCTCTGCTTCCGCCGGGGTCGTCGCCTTCCGCCCTCTGCTCGACGCCCCGGGCCCGATTCTGCTACTGAACCCGGTCGTGCGTTCCGCAGTCCTGTCAAACGTCCAGCGTCTCGTGGTGAAACTCGGGACGGGAGTCCTCACCGACGCCCGGAAGCGGCCGGATCCCCTCCAGTTCACGCAGCTGGTCGCCCAGATCGCCCAGCTGCGGGCCGCCGGCAAGGAAGTCGTGCTCGTCACCTCCGGAGCCGTCGGAGCCGGCATGGGCGCGCTCGGGTTCCAGAAACGCCCCAGCCAGCTCGCCGAGCTCCAGGCCTGCGCCGCCATCGGACAGTCCAAGCTCATGGCCATGTACGAGTCGCTGTTCCGACACTACGAACTCGGCATCGCCCAGGTCCTGCTCACCCACGACGACCTCGCCGACCACACCCGACATCTCAACGCCCGGAACACACTCCGCACGCTGCTCAAGGGGGGCGTCGTACCGATCATCAACGAGAACGACGCTGTCTCCGTCACCGAGCTGAAGTTCGGCGACAACGACCGCCTCTCTGCGCTGGTCGCCGCCCTGCTCCCGGCCGACCTCCTGGTGATCCTCACGACCGCCGATGGGCTCGTCCAAGGCTACGGAACCCCACAGGCCCGGCTCCTATCAACGGTCGAGCGGATCGACGGCGGGATCGAGGGCATGGCGGGCGGCACGACCAGCGCCACCGCCGTCGGCGGCATGGCGACCAAGATCCAGGCCGCCAAGATCGTGGGCCGGTCCGGCATCCCGCTCGTGATCGCCTCCGGACGCCGCTTCGACGGACTCTCCCGGATCCTGTCGGGTGAACCCGAGGGCACCCTGTTCCTCCCGAACCCGAAGAGCCTCACCAGCCGCAAGCGCTGGATCGCGTTCTTCGATGCCCCACGCGGACGTCTCCACGTCGACGACGGCGCCCGGGTGGCACTCGAACAGCAGGGTCGCAGCCTCCTTGCGGCCGGAATCACCCGGATCGAGGGTTCATTCGAGGCGGAACAGGTCGTTTCGATCCTCGACGGCTCCGGACGGGAATTCGCCCGGGGTCTCGTGGCCCTCTCCCATCACGACCTCGCCCCGAAGATGAAGGCGCCCCGGACCGAGGTGGTCCATCGGGACAACCTCGTCGTCCTGTAGATCCCCTGCCCCGATGCCGCGTCCTCCGTCCCGCCGACTCTCCCCGATCCGCCAGCTCCTCGAGATCATGGCCACCCTCCGGTCGCCGGAGGGATGTCCCTGGGATCGGGAACAGGATCACCAGACCCTCCGGTGGCATGCCGTGGAGGAGGTCTATGAGCTGCTCGACGCCATCGAGGCGAAGGACGATGTCGAGATGGCGGAGGAACTCGGGGACCTGCTGCTGCAGGTGGTCTTCCACGCACAGCTGGCGCGGGAGCGGAAGGTGTTCGACTTCGACGCCGTCTGCCAGCGGTTGGCCGACAAGCTCGTCCGACGCCACCCGCATGTGTTCGGGGACGTCCAGGTGAAGGATGTCGACCAGGTCTGGGCCAACTGGGAATCCATCAAGCGTTCGGAGAAGTCGGGGACGCGCCACGAACGGCGGTCGGCCCTCGATGGCGTTCCGAAGCACCTGCCGGCCCTGATGCGGGCCCAGAAGCTCCTCAAGAAAGCGGCCAAGGCGGGCCTGTCGAAACCCCGATCGGTTTCCGCGAAGATGAGCCGGGCGGAGGTAGCAGAAGGGCTCTGTGTCCTCGCCGAACTGTGTCAGCAACGCGGCTGGTCGGCGGAGGAACTGCTCCAGAAGGCCATGGGACAGCGGGAGCGGACCTGGAGGCGGGAGGAGGCCCGGCTGACCCGCGGCAAAAAGAGCTGAATCCCGTCGTCAATCGGACGGCAATCAATCGCAACCGTCCGTTAGCGGGCCGGGACACCGCTCTGGCAGGGTGGATCCATGGACAGACCCCACCGGTCCCAAACCCACGGCCGAACGCGGTCGATCGAGCGTGGCTTCACGCTGATCGAGCTGCTCGTCGTCATCGCCATCATCGCGATCCTCGCCGGGATGCTCCTGCCGGCGCTCGCCAAGGCGAAGTCAAAGGCCCAGTCCATCAGCAGCCTCAACAACCTGCGTCAGCTCGGACTGGGGCTCGCCCTCTACCGCGGCGATTTCGACAGCACCTTCCCCGTGCACGCCACGCCGGCGGTCCAAGGTCAGCCCCGGATGCGCTGGGCCGACCTGATTTTCCCCTACATGACAGTGGAAGCGGCCTACCTGAGTCCATCGCTCACGCCGGAGGAGAAGAAGCGGATGAACAAACCGTTCGCCCACACCGCCCCGGGCGGGGTCGAAACCCCCGGACTGACCCGCTACTACGGCGGCTACGGCTTCAACTACCAGTACCTCGGCAATGCCCGCGTGCCAGGTGGACTACTCCCCTTCCACGCCAAGGACAGCAGCATCGCCTCCCCGTCCCAGACGATCGCCCTGGCCGACACCAAGGGTGCGCGCAAGGGGTCGCCGGACCTGCCCTACGGTGCCGATGGATCCGGTGTCTATGTGATCGATCCCCCGCTCGGCTCAGTCGACCTCGGATCCCAGGGGAGCCGGAAGACCGGGTCGGGTCCAGGCTCCGGCAACGCCTACTACGAGGGCGGCAACGATGGGTCCGACGCCCATCGGGCGACACCCTCCGAGCGCAACAGCGGCCGGGCGAACTGGGTCGGGGTCGACGGCCACGCTGAGTCGGCGACGCTCCGTCAGCTCGATGGACGCGGCACCGCCCCGAACAGCGCTCCGAACAACGCCTGGTGGAACGGACGGTTCGATCCCAACGTGCGGTGAGCGGACCGGAAGGGACTGACGCGGAGGGAGGACACAGCCATCCCACAGAGGCCGCGCGCAGAGCCGCGGAGGGATTCTCAGGACGCGGAGTCCACCGGGTCCGGTTCCAGGACGACGTCGCCGTCTCCGCCGAGTTCGACGCCTGACCCGGATCGATTCAGGCCGGAGGAGCGCCGTCGGGAACGGTCGTCCGGGATGCGCGCGCGAACACCCGACGCAGCGCGAGGGAAAACCCGGTGTACACGAGAAGCATCCCGCCGCAGGCGGCGAGGAAGGTCACGGCCTGGCCCACGACGCC
>SXGQ01458439.1_pt1 | contig 28923 bp, 26 predicted proteins | sample 3178371 | NCBI WGS metagenome assembly SXGQ01 (sample SAMN11356859, study PRJNA531348) | freshwater metagenome | isolation source: freshwater sample F1-20 | place: China: Fuxian Lake, Yuxi | collected 2017-12-25 | reverse complement strand
CCATCATGCAGCACAAGTTGCCAATGTCATTACGTATCGGTCGCGTTCAGCAGTGCGCGACATGGCACGCGCATTAGGACACAGACCCGATCAGCAGGATTCATGGAGCAAACAAGTTGACGCGTGGGGCACTGTTGCTATCACCGCTACACAACGTGACCACGACATTCCCGACTTGGTTTTAGAGATGGCGGCCGAAGTGGAACATATGCCACGACACCTGGGTATTCACTCAGGCGGAATGGTGATGTGTGACAGACCCATTATTGAAGTGTGCCCTGTGGAGTGGGGACGCATGGCTAACCGCAGTGTGTTGCAGTGGGACAAAGATGATTGTGCTGCTGCAGGGTTAGTGAAGTTCGACTTGCTGGGTCTGGGAATGTTGTCGGCACTGTCTAATGCGGTGTCATTTATTTCTGAACATCGTGGATATGAACTTGACCTTGCAACTATTCCACAAGAAGACGATGTGTATTCCATGTTGTGTCGTGCAGACACGGTGGGCGTATTCCAAGTGGAGTCACGCGCGCAAATGTCTACGTTGCCTCGGTTGAAGCCGCGTCGCTTTTATGACTTGGTGGTAGAGATTGCACTCATTCGCCCTGGCCCCATTCAGGGTGGGTCTGTGCATCCGTACATTCGCCGTCGTAATGGTCTCGAACCCATTACGTATTTGCATCCACTATTAGAAAATTCTTTGGGCAAAACACTGGGTGTGCCGTTGTTCCAAGAACAACTGATGCAAATGGCAATTGATGTTGCTGGCTTTACGGCAAGCGAAGCAGATCAGTTACGCCAAGCTATGGGCTCAAAAAGGTCGCAAGCGCGCATGGAACGACTAAAGGCGCGACTGTATGAGGGCATGGCAGAACGGGGAATCACTGGTGCAATTGCCGATGAGATTTTCCTGAAGATGGCAGCGTTTGCAAACTACGGATTTCCGGAAAGTCACTCTGTGAGCTTTGCGTACTTGGTGTATTCATCGTCCTATATCAAATTGCATGAACCCGCAATTTTTTGTGCCGCGTTACTCAATGCTCAGCCGATGGGGTTTTGGTCTCCCCACACATTGGTGCGTGACGCGCGACGTCACGGAGTGTTGGTGCATACGCCAGACATCAATGCATCAAGTCACGAAGCAACGCTTGAGCAACATGGCGAATCAGAAACTGGTCTTGCAGTGCGTCTTGGCATTGGCTCGGTGCGCGGTATTGGTTCTGATCTGGCTCGCGAGATCGCAGTGCATCGGCCGTATGCATCAATCGAAGAGTTGGTGACACGTGTGCCAGCGTTGTCCCGCACACAGGTTGAAGCGTTGGCTACGTCTGGCGCGTTTACTGCCAGCTTCGGAGACGACCGACGCCATGCATTGTGGGAAGCGGGCGCATATGGACATGGAAACATTGACAAATTGCAAGGGATCATGGGTCTGCAAACACGTCCCACATTGCCGGGCATGGAACCCATAGAAGAAGCAATTGCAGACTTATGGGCTACAGGTATCTCGCCCGATGGTCACCCCACGATTTTTCTGCGTGAGCAACTGCAAGCCAAAGGTGTTATCACTGCAGACCAATTGCCAGCAGTGCCGCATCGTGATCGAGCCATGGTGGCTGGCATTGTTACTCATCGTCAGCGGCCCATGAGCGCAAAAGGTGCAACGTTCATCAGTTTGGAAGATGAAACAGGGCTTATCAATGTGGTGTGTTCAAAAGGATGTTGGGCACGTCATCGCGCAGTTGCCCGAGATGCTTCTGCATTATTGGTGCGGGGCCGTATTGAATCTGCAAGCGGTGTCATCAATGTTGTGGCAGAACACATCACGCCGTTGTTTGCTCCGGCAACTATCCCCAGTCGAGATTTCCGCTAGAGCAGGCATTCGCTAACGATGGAGTCGTTGTGTTGCACAATGTGCAATGGCGTCCATGAGTCGCTTGACACGAACTGATGCAAACGGATAGCAATGTCGGGTGGAGAAAAATTGTTGCATTCGGAATTCAGCAGCATTTCATCGATGCTCCACCACTGGTAAGCGTGCAGATTCTCGGCGTGAAGTTCGGCTTGTGACATAAGTGGAGAGGGAGTAAAGCGTTCGGTGCGCACGACAAACACCGTTTCGCTTTGGCCGTCCCATTGAACGCCGTCAGTGGATGACATCGCGAAGTGGTGATCTCTCAACCACAACACACCTTCTGCTTCAAACGCCGTGAGACCTACTTCTTCGGCAAGTTCACGTTGTAAGGCAGTGTGAAGGTCTTCATTTTCTTCAATCCCACCTCCGGGCATCACCCACCACTCGCCATGGGGAAACACCAATTTCACCATGAGCACAGAGTTGGAGTTGTCGATAACGAGCCCACGAACTGCGGGGCGCAAACGAGGCGATGAGCTCATTCGTTGGGCGTTTCGTTTAGGCCGTCGTTAAACATTCGATACGTCTCGTAGATGTCTTTGCACTTTTGACACATGGGTACCTGCTTTGGGTCGCGCGATGGCACCCACACGTGTCCGCATAACGCTTCGAGAGGAGTGCCGTTGATGCGCGCTTCAAGAACTTTGGCTGCAGCATCTTCGCCGGGTTCGGTCTTCACGATGTGGGCCACAATTGGCTCGCCAGTTTCTGGCACCATTTCGGTGTCGGGACGAACTTCTGCTGGTCTGGTCTTAAGCGGAGTAGCCATAGACACAGTCAACCACGAGATGGCATCGTCCTACACTGACGAGATGCCACGGGTGGACGCAGAGTGACGATTTTGGTGGACGAGTGTCGGTGGTGGTTCAAAGAACGCCAGTGGTGCCACATGGTGAGTGATGTGTCGCTTGAAGAACTGCACGAGTTTGCACAGAGTCTGGAAATACCTAAACGGGGATTTCACGGCGACCATTACGACGTGCCACTACATATTCGTGAGATGGCGGTATCGCGTGGTGCCCTAGAGGTAACCAGCAGAGAATTGTTGCGCGCATTGAATGGCGCGGGATTACGTGTGACGGCAAGAGAGCGACGCGACTACAAAAATGTGGCAGATGCCAACCATGGATCTGGCGCATCGGTGAGTGATCGCGGGCAGTAAAGACCACCAGACCCGAGAACCACCCAGTCGATGAGTTCGAAGCCAGCAGATTGGCACGCCATTGTTGTGTGAAGAAGAAGCGTTGTGTCTTGTGGCGAAATAGGTGCAGTAGTGCGAGTGGAGATGACGACAACACCGTGTGCGTTCGGAACTGAGCTGACATGGCCAATGATGTGGTGAATCGTTGATTGCGTGAGCGGTGTTGAGGGAAACAGATGAATGCCACGCCGTTGATTGTCGAGCACGAGAGTGATGGTGGAATCAACGACGGGGCGACGAAGTGCAAGACACGCGACACCGAGCGCTTCAACGAGTGAGTAAATGGGATCGATATACGGACGTGGTACATCGAGAAGTGTGGAAGCAAACATGGTTTCCCTACGTTTTGGATAGCAAGTGACGGTGGGGGAAACAAGGCCAGCGTAGGAAGCGGGTGTGTCGTTAGAAGGTGGAGATGAAAAGCAATGAACTTGCTATGCAAATGGCAGGTGCCACCCAGGCAATCCATGGTGCGTCACGTTGCCATTGTGGTTCAAGCATTGCGTACCCAATTGCGCCACCAATTAAAGCGCCACCAAGGTGGCCGCCGATGGAAATACCAGGGATTGCAAAGGTGATGAGCAAGTTCAACATGAGTGTTGCACCAATTCCCGTGCGCATCGGATTTACCCCGCGTTGCTGAAAGCCAACTGCGGCTGCTGCCATCAGGCCAAATACTGCACCAGATGCTCCACCGGTCAGTCCGTTTGGATTCATGAGCAGTGCGCCGGTTGCGCCACCCACCATGGCGGTGAAATACAACAACGTGAACCGTGCCCGACCAAGAGCCGGCTCGAGTAGTTGGCCAAGTTGCCACAGCAAAAGCATGTTCATGCCCACATGGATGAGGCCAAAGTGCAGAAAGCCAGACGAGATGATGCGATACCACTCACCGTTATCGATAAAGACTTGCGAAAGCCCCATGTCTAATTCGTTTGAATTGATGGAACCAGCAATGGAACTCAACTGAGTCCCAGTGAGGACCCACGCATAGGCGATGACATTGATAGCGATGATTAGTCGAGTGACTAGAACAGGTTGTGCAGCATTCCAAAATCGAATTCGTTCGCTCGTTGCGGGACGCGCGCGTCTCACGCATTCAGTGCAGTGTGAACCGATGTCTACCGGGGTTAAGCAGTCATTACATGCAGGTCGATCACATCGTGTGCAATGACGACCAGTGACAATCTGTGGATGGCGTGTGCAGTATTCGAGGAGGGGAGGGGGAAGCGACATCTGGCGAGTCTTATCGTGGAGCAGCTTCAGCTTGCTCGCGATTTTCTAAGTACCACTGCACGGTGTGGGCGAGGCCTTCAGAGAATTCCATTGCGGCCTTCCAGCCAAGTAGTTCTTCTGCACGATGAGCATCAATACGGCGCCGTGGTTGACCATCTGGTTTTGTGGAGTCCCACTTCAGTTCACCTGCGTAACCAGTAACACGCGCAATAGTTTCTGCGGTTTCACGAATTGTGATTTCTCGATCGGATCCAAGGTTGATTGGCTCTGTTCCGTTGTGTGATTCAGCAGCTCGCACGATGGCTGCAGCTGCATCTTCAACATATAGATACTCGCGACTTGCTGAACCGGTTCCCCACACATCAATAAACGGGTCACCATTTTCTTTTGCTTCAATGCACTTTTTGATGAGCGCAGGAATGACGTGAGAGACGGATGGATGAAATTTGTCTCCAGGGCCGTACAAGTTTGTTGGAATGAGATACGCAAACTGTTGTCCGTATTGTGCGTGATTCACTTGTGCGTGCACGAGGTGAGCCTTCTTGGCAATTCCATACGGCGCATTTGTTTCTTCGGGGTAGCCGTCCCACAAAGACTCTTCCTTGAACGGCACTGGTGTGAACTTCGGATACGAACACACGGTGCCGAGCAAAACAGTTTTCTCAGTTCCTGCAGCGCGGGTGGCTTCAATGATGTGGGTCCCCATCATGAGGTTGTCGAGATACAACGGGGCTGGAGCAACTTGGTTGTAGCCAATACCGCCGACTCGAGCTGCGAGGTGGATCACGTGGGTAGGGGCGAAGGCCTTCAACATGACGTCTGCTCGCCCTGGAACCGTGAGGTCATACTCGTCATGGGTGGGAGCGGCGACCGAGGCCCCCTTTTCGGTTAACAACCGCACCACGACCCGTCCGAGGAAACCGTTACCACCCGTGACAACGACGCTGCGACCCGACCAAAATTCCGACATAGATGCCATCGTAGGACGGGAACGGACAGAATGAAGGGGTGCGTATCGCCTACACCCTCGAACAGTGCTGGCAGCGAGTCCCAGGTGGCACCGGAATTTCGGCTATCGAGGTGGCTCGCCACCTGATGGAGACCCCTGAAATAGAACTAATTGGCGTAGCGGGTAGGCATCGTCATGGACCAACGGCTGGGTTCGTGCCGCCAATACCTGTGACCACTCTTCCGTTGGGGTCGCCGTGGTTGTACGAGACATGGACACGCTTTCGATGGCCACTGGTGGAATCTGTTGTCGACAACGTTGACCTCGTGCACGGAACTTCCATCATCCCGCCGGCGACGCGTAAACCACTTGTTGTCACAGTGCATGACCTTGCGTTTTTGCATCACCCAGAGTTTTTTACGAAACGCGGCAACAAAGTCTTTCGTCGCAGTTTGAAAATGTTGTTAGACGACGCGGCGATGGTGCTGTGTTCTTCAGAAGCAACAATGCGCGATTGTCGTGGAGCAGGTTTTGATGAAGATCGACTTCGTCTTGTTCCACTCGGGGTTACTACACACGAAGTGACAGATGTGGATCGTCGGCGAGTGCAGGCAACATATGAATTACCAGAGAGGTTCATTCTCTTCGTCGGAACATTAGAGCCACGTAAAAATCTGGGTCGATTGATTCAGGCACTGTCATCTATGAGAGACGCGCCTCCACTTCTCATTGCGGGAATGGAAGGTTGGGGTGAAGAAACTCCGTCACTCAACCATGATGTGCGATTCCTTGGTTTTGTTCCTGCACATAACTTGCCTGCAATTTATGAAGCCTGCACAGTGTTTGCATTCCCTTCCATCTTCGAAGGGTACGGGTTGCCAGTGATTGAAGCCATGGCGCATGGTGCTCCTGTCATGACATCGCGCGGAATCTCAACAGAAGAAGTAGCTGGGGGTGCTGCAGTACTCATTGACCCACTCAATGTTGATTCCATCGTTGACGGAGTTCGAAAAGCGATGTCATCTGTCGATGAACTGCGCGCGCGTGGTCTTGAACGTGCGCGTGATGCTTCATGGTCGACTACTGCTGAACTCACAGTTGCTGCCTACCGTGACACCTTGGAGCGTGCATGATGGTTGCAAAACGAGTTGCAATGAACTTGTTGTGGTGTGTGCCTGGTGTTGGCGGCAGTGAGGAATATCTCATTCGCCAGTTGGTGGGGCTCTCGTCTATCGCACACGACTATGAGATAGAAGTTTTTGCGCCACTTGGTTTCTCGCTTCGGCATCCAGAGATAGCAAATGATTTTGTAGTGCATGAGGCCCCAAATGAATGCTTGAGTCGTTTGCAACGCATCGTGCTAGAGCACACATGGTTGGCATGGAAGACAAAATCTTTCGATGTTGTACATCATGGTGGCGGCACAGTTCCACGAATTGGAAATAGGCGAACATTGCTGACTGTGCACGACGTGCAATGGACTGAGTACCCCGAATACGTGTCGCCAGTAAAACTCAAATATCTCAAGGCCACGGTTCCGTCGTCGTTGCGTCGTGCGCGACGCATTGCAGTTCCTTCGCGCTTTGTTGTGGGTACCCTTGAGAAATACTTTGGAGTATCTCGAGACAAAATTGCTGTCGTTCGTCATGGTCTGCAGGGAAATATAGACACCGACATCACAAGCGGTACGGGTCTTCGCAGCAAGTTCGAATTGGGTGACGGGCCAGTGCTTGTTTATCCAGCCATTACTCATCCGCATAAGAATCATCTGTTTCTCTTGGGTTTGCTTGCATCTGGTGTTGGAGCGTGGGCGGATCCGAAGTTGCGGTTGGTGTTCGCCGGCTCTGCAGGTTCTGCACAAGAAGACGTTGAAGCTTTTATTGAGGAACATCAACTCGGCGACAGAGTCCTGATGCCAGGTCGTGTATCAAATGCGGATCGCAACGGATTATTGGCCATGGCTGATGCAATGGTTTTTCCGAGTGAGTACGAAGGCTTCGGTGCGCCCGTGATTGAAGCAATGAAGTTTGGTTGTCCTGTTATCTGTAGCGACAGGGGAAGTTTGCCTGAAGTGGTAGGTGATGCAGGCATGGTGTGCACACTTGACAATGCTCCGTGGGGTCGAGCTCTTGATGCAGTACGCGTGCGTCGTGAAGAACTCGTGCATAGTGGTCGCGAGCGTGCTCACATGTTTACCGCGGCTCTTTCTGCTTCAGATCTTTTGTGCGAGTACGACACGATTGTTTTTAAGGGTAAGGCTGCACAGTGAAGCGACCAATTGTTGTCGTGTGTCCGCACTTTGCGCCAGACACAGCACCTACGGGTGACGTGATTTCGCGCATCGTGGAAGAGTTTGTGCGCGCAGGGGAGCGAGTGCACGTTGTCTCCGCTTTGCCGTGGTATCGCAATCACGCGATTGAAGATGGCTGGTCAGGTCGTCTCGTTCGACGCGAAAAGACTTCGTGGGGTTCCATCACTCGTGTGCATCCATTTCCTGGCAAAAGCAAAACGAATTTATTGCGTCGCGCCTTTGGCTTCGGTGCGTTTAGTGCTATCGCTGGCGTGTGCACGTTGTTTGCAGGTGGCATTCATCGGCGTCCTCGCGCCATCATCTCCATGTCGCCACCACTCACGTTGGGGTTGACCGGGTGGTTAGCAAGTCGATTGAGATTCACTCAATCCATTTTCAACATTCAAGATGTGTTCCCAGATGCAGCAATCGAGACAGGCGCAATTACAAATAAAAATGTCATTGCAGTCGCTAGGTGGCTAGAGAGAGTGAGTTACCAGCGTTCCGATTGTGTGGTAGTTCTTTCTGATGACCTGCGTCGCAATGTCGCCGCCAAGGTCTCTGCTCGTCATGTCCACAAAGTTGTTGTCATTCCCAATTTTGTTGATGCTGATTTCATTCGCCCGATGGACAGAATGACTTCCTATCGAAGTGAATTGAAGATTGGCGCCGAACAAGTGGTGATGTATGCGGGCAATGTGGGTTACTCACAATCGCTGGAAATGATGATCGATGCTGCACGGGCATTGCCGGCGGTGACGTTTGTTATCAATGGCGACGGATCTGCGCGCAGTGAACTTGAACGCAAGGCTTCTGGTATTTCTAATCTTCGATTCAACGGGTATCAACCAGCAGTTCGAGTGGCAGAAGTTCTCGCAACTGCCGATGTGCTCGTTGTGCCTCTGCGCACTGGGCTTGGGTCTGTCAGCGTTCCTTCGAAGACGTACAGCATCTTGGCGGCAGGTCGCCCGGTCGTTGCGGCCATCGACCCTGGTACCGAAGTGACGCGAATAATCGACGAAAGTGGGGCAGGAATTGCTGTTGCCCCGGACGACTCTGCATTATTCACGGAGGCAATTCGTGTGCTCGTGAATGACGTGGACGATGCTCAATCCAAAGGTCTTTTGGGGCGTCGTTGGGTGGAAACCCATGTGTCACCAGCGGTTGTTGCCCAGGCCTATCTCGATGTAATCGCTCGTGGGGGCTCTGAGCAGGTAGCCTCAAGTCCTCGTGGCTAGTGGTTCATCAGCAAAAAAGGTCGCCCGACTCGCGCAAAAGGGCAAAGGCAAGAAGGTGCGTTTTCAAGACGGCACCTTATTCCCCACTGTCATGGCGGTGGTTGTCATTCTCGGATTTGGTCTTATCTCGTATGCGCGTCAGGCGCCTGTAGCCACAGATACACCTCCAACCATTAGCGATCGTTGGCACATTCCTATCGGTTTTTACCACTGTGATTCATTCTTGCAAGACCTTCAGGGCGACAAGCAAGGTGGAGATGTTGCTGATCCGAACTTCACAAAATATGGCGTCTTCAGTCGAGACGACGGCGTTATTCGTTGGTACCCGCAGTTAGCCGCTTCTGGCAAGAAGGCCAAGCTCGGCGCATACCTCGAGACCTACGGCGTCACGGTCGACTCAAAGGGCATCACCTTTCCTGCAGATCAGAACAAAGGTGTGTCGTACAAAGTTGACACCGATAAGTGCAAAGACGAAAACGGCAAACAGGCAGACGCAACCGTTCAAGTAATCGTGTGGGAAAAAGCGAGCGATTCAACAATCTCTAAGCGATACATCACAGATTTCAAGAACATCCGCATCGATCGGGACGAAATGGCAATCACAATTGCATTCGTTCCAGCAGGTGCCGACATCCCGTTGCCAGATTCAGCAGAGAAGCTTGCAGAAATCGTTGCAGCTGAATATGGTGCCGCACCCACCACAACAGTGAAGGGCGCAACTACTACCTCGGTTGCTGCCCCAACAACTACCGGCGGCTGATGCACGCGGTGGTGCTTGTCGGGGGTTTCGGAACCCGGCTGAGACCACTTACTTTCTCTACGCCTAAACCGCTATTGCCCATTGCGAACGTGCGTCAATTAGAGCATCTCATCGCTTCCTTAGGAACCGCTGGTGTCACCGAGGTGGTTCTTGCCATTGGTTTTAAGCCACAGCCATTTCTCGATGCATTTCCAGATGGGGTGTGTGCCGGAGTTGCGCTCCATTATGCAGTGGAACCTGAACCTTTAGATACCGCAGGGGCCATTGCGTTTGCTGCACGTCATGCCGGAATCTCCGACACATTTATTGTGATGAATGGTGACATCTTGTGTGATGTTGATCTTGCTGCACTGGTTGCATTCCACAAAGCGCACGACGCGGAAGGAACTCTGCATCTCACACCTGTTGATGACCCGTCTCAATACGGAGTGGTGGAGATTAACGCCGACGGTTGGGTGCAACGCTTCGTAGAAAAGCCACAACCTGGCGAGACGTCAAGCAATGTGGTGAACGCGGGGACATATGTTTTAGAGCCTGCAGTTCTTGACCGCATTCCGGAAAATCAAAAGATGTCTATTGAACGCGTGGTGTTTCCTGCGATGGTGGCCGATGGTCGACTCGCTGCAATGGCCACAGACGATTACTGGATAGACACTGGTCGTCCCGATACGTATCTGCAAGCCAACCTTGACCTCATCGACGGCTCACGTAGTCGCATCTTGTCATCGGTGGGAGTTCAGGCACATGTCGCCGCATCAGCATCCATCACTCACAGCGTGATAGGTGACAACTGCATTGTGGAAGACGGTTGTGTGGTGTCTGATTCGGTGTTGCTTCCCGGAGCCCACATTGGCGCTCGTGTACGTCTTGAACGTTCTCTCGTTATGGGATCGGTAGGCGACGGTGCATCTCTCGTTGATTGTGTAGTCGGCATCGATGGTCTTGTTCCGCCGAATGCAACGTTGGTTGGCGTCAAGATTCCAGATCCGTCGGAAGTGTCACACTCATGAGTCCGAAGAAAATTCTTGTCTGTGGCGGCGCAGGATTTATTGGCTCACATCTTGTTGAGCGTCTTATTGCTGAAGGACATGAAGTTGATGTCGTCGACAATTTGTCGACAGGTTCACTTGCCAACTTGGCGGATGCTCGAAGCACGACTGGACGCCTCAAGATTCAAAACATTGCAATTGAATCACCAGAGTTTGCAGAATTGGTGTCTCTGCGTCGTCCTGAAGTCATGGTGAATCTTGCAGTCTTTTCTCCTTCGCAGTTGCATACAAATGGAGCACTAATCAGTATGCAATCTACGGTTGCAGTGTTAGAGGCTGCACGGCTTGCTGGCGTTTCTAAGGTCATTACCGCAATGCCGGGCTCGGTCATTTACGGAGAAGTTGCATCACGTGATCTGCCCATCAAAGAAGGGCATCTGAACAATCCACGCACGACCGAAGAAGTTCTTGGTCGAGCAGCAGCTGAATTACATACTGTGTATCGCGAGCGTCATGGAGTTGAGTTCACTGTTCTTGCAATGGGAAATGTATACGGACCGCGTCAGCGAGCAGAGGACGGTGTTGTTGCGGCATTTGTGGATGCTCTATCGCATGGAAGTGCACCCATTGTGCATGGCAATGGAAAACAGACAAGAGATTTTGTGTATATCGATGACGTCATTGATGCGTTAGCGCGTTCACTTGACCGTGCAGGCGGTCTTGTCATCAATGTAGGAACAGGTGTTGCGACGTCTATCGCAGATCTGTGGGCAGTTATGGCTGGTGCAGCCGCACCGGTGCCACGCACGAGTGCGTCGCGGCCCAACGATATTGCTCGCATTGCATTGTCGCCAGTGCGTGCGCGCATTCAACTGGGGTGGTCACCATTCACCACACTGGAAAAAGGCCTCGCGACTCTGCGTTAGCGAAAGAGGTCCTCGCTCGGTGGGCGAACTATTTCGTCCATTGAAGAATCTCTAAACCACATTGGGTCTGCGCCACGGATAATTGCAACAGGCACGCCTGTTGACTTGCCCATTACTAATTCAGCAGCACATGCCAACTCATCGGCTACCGCTACCTCTGTTACTTGCATGACGCGGCCGAGAGCATCTTCTGTTCCGCGCAAATCAACGACTCCGGCGATTCCAGCGACACCAATTGCAACATCGGTCAGACCTTTACGCCATGGACGACCAAAAGTGTCGCTCACGATGACGCCTACAGTGACACCGAGTTTTGCCCGCACTATGTCGCGAATGCGACGTGCCGAGCGGTCACTGTCAATAGGCAATAGGGCTGCATATCCGCGTTCTACATTAGATAAATCGATGCCACTATTTGCGCACACAAAACCATGCTTTGTTTCAGTGATGATGAGGTCTCCGCGTCGACGAACAATGCGAACTGCTTCTTCTTCGACCAATACTTTGTGAGAAAGCGGATCGTCAGGATCAATCTCGACTAAACGTCCTTCTGCTTTAGAAACAATCTTTTGGGTCACCACGAGAACATCGTTGTCACGCAACGGACCATTTGGTTCTTGCGAACATGCTTCAACGATGATGTCCCCTAGTTGTTGCCCAGGAACAATTTCACCGATTCCTTCGACGCTCCATGCCATTAATCGTGCCATTGAAGGCCTCCCTTTCGTGGTGTACTGCGAACGGTAATTTGCGCTAATACTGCAGCAACCCCATCACGAGACATGATGGTGTCTGTGGCAATGCATTTCACGCCCTCGCGCTCAACTGCAGAGACGAGATGTTCATCTTGGGTGTCGATGATAAGCGTGGAACAGATGTCGGCATACATACGGGCCACGCCAACCACAGTGGGTTCGTGACCTAACTCGACGAGCATGCGGTCAGCAGGGCCTTTCAAGGCGGCACCTGCGACGATGGGCGAGATTGCCACGGTGTCGTTTCGACGTGACCGCAATAATGCCTCAACGCCGGGAAGAGCGCGAATGGGCCCAATAGAAACGATGGGGTTAGATGGTGCAATCACAATGGAGTCCGCATTCTTGAGAACTGACTCATCAATGAATGTGGCAGTCGACGCGCCGACAAAGTCAACACCTGTTACGGGGACACTGTGTTGCAGGCGCACAAAGTATTCCTGAAAGGGAACAGTTTCTTTTTCTAGGTGAACCATTGTGCGCACGGAATCATTTGTCATGGGAAGTACTGAGATTCCCACGCCGAATGCATGACGAATTTCATCAGTGACCTCTTGCAACGTTGCACCTTCACGTAGACGAGCAGTTCTATAAAAATGCGTGGCTAGGTCAGTGTCGCCAAGGTTGAACCATCGTGGTGCGGCCTGCGAGTCAATGGGACGCACGCCTTCAAATCGAGCGAGCGATTCCATTGCGCGCCATGTTTCATTGCGCAAGCCCCAGCCACGCTCTGGGTCTATGGCGTTCGCCAAGGTGTACGTGACGGTGTCGATGTCTGGCGAAATGCTGAGGCCGTGAAGTTCTGTGTCGTCGCCCGTGTTCACTACGGCAGTGATATGAGAAGGGTCGACCACCTGAACGAGTCCTGAAAGAAAACGGGCAGCTCCCACGCCACCAGCCAGTACCACAATCATTCATTCAGCGTAGGGGCTTGATTGCAGAGGCATTCACCCCGTTCATAGGGGTTGTAGTGGTACCGTCAATAGGTCCGATTATCGATATACGAGGTCCCACAATGCCCCGCGCATTTATCACCGGCATCACAGGCCAAGACGGTCAGCATCTAGCTGAATTCCTGCATTCAAAGGGCTACGAGGTCTTTGGCATGCTGAAGGGCCAAAACAACCCCCACGCTTTGCGGATCCGCGACGAGTTTCCCTATGTAGAGCTCGTACCAGGAGACTTGGCAGATCTCACCAGTTTGGTCTCGGCGCTTGAATATGTGCAGCCAGACGAGGTGTACAACCTCGGAGCCATTTCATTCGTGGCCATCTCTTTCGGACAGGCTGAACTGACATCGAACATCACCGGTCTCGGTGTCCTGCGCATGCTTGAAGCCATACGTATGGTCGGTGGCTCTCAGAACAACCCCATTCGTTTTTACCAAGCATCGTCATCTGAAATGTTTGGCAAGGTACGCGAAGTGCCACAAACTGAACTCACACCGTTCCACCCGCGTTCACCATATGGTTGCGCCAAAGTCTTTGGCCACGACATCACAGTGAACTACCGCGAGAGCTATGGCATTTATGCATGCTCAGGAATTTTATTCAACCACGAAGGACCACGTCGTGGTCTTGAGTTTGTGACACGTAAAATTTCTAACACTGCAGCCCGCATCAAACTTGGTGTGGAAAAAGAATTGGTCATGGGCAACCTTGATGCCAAGCGCGATTGGGGCTTTGCTGGTGACTATGTGCGTGGCATGTGGATGATGTTGCAACAAGATGAGCCAGATGATTACGTCTTGGCAACAGGCGAGACTCACTCCATCGAAGAATTCCTCACATTGGCATTTAGCGAAGTTGGTCTCGACGACTGGCACAACTATGTGCGCCAAGACCCACGTTTCTTCCGTCCTGCCGAAGTTGACCTTTTGATCGGCGATCCTACGAAAGCCCGCGAAAAGTTGGGCTGGGTCCCGGAAGTGGACTTCAAGTCACTTGTGTCCATGATGGTGCAAAACGACTTGGCTATCGAGACTGCGCGCGCCAAAAAGTAAAGCGAGCGGATTAGCCCACTTACGGGTTATCCAAAATTCCATCGATCATGGATTCTGCATCGGGAATTGCGCCTGCTTGCATGCGTGCTCGCAATGCATAACTAAAGACAATCAGTGCAGCTGTTGATCCGGCAACGAGGCCTAGTTCGACTCGTAGGAACAAGTCGTTACTTGAAAATGCAGTGACGACCAAGAAACTCACCATGGCCGATAACCATCCGATTGCCACGTATTTATGGCCTTGCAATGCAATTACTGCTTGCGCAATTGCAAGAGCAAGCATGTACAAGCCGCTTGCGAGCGCCAACAATGTCAAGGTGCGTCGGTCAAGTCCACCCTCGTACATGATGTCAAGAATTGGTGGGCCTAAGACGAGTGAGCCGACCGTGCCGAGTACTGCAACCGCTAGAACAATTTTGAGAAGCAAGGTCAGTCCTTGTTTGAACTCATCAAGATCGCCTTTTGCTGCAAGTCGCGCAAGCCGCGGAAGTAATGCTGCCTGCACTGCCTGGAAAAGGAAAAGCGGAATCCGTGACAACAGCACGCCGTTTCCAAACGCAGTCACACGAGCAGCGTCGTCTGAATGAGCAAGGATGTCAACGCCAAGTGGTCCGGCGTTCACTAATGCTGCACCCATTATCGAACCAAGAATGAGCCAGCCAAGATTTGGTGTTACTTCAGAGAAACTTGCAGGTGGACCATCTTCGGTTGTGATGTCACCGCGGGCGGCAACTACAAGAACTGCAGCAAGTGGTGAGAGTGCAACGGCTAGTGCATAGGCGCCCACACTGGTGACACCTAGTGCCCACAACAAAATGCATGTTCCGGTGCGCATGAGGCCGTCGATGCCCATGATGATTCCGTATGCAGTGAAGCGACCAGAACCAGAAGCGATACCGCGCGCTACGTGCATTGGCGCATACGCGCAAAAACCAAGGATCAGTGCAACAGTGACAATGCCGTAGCCCTCGAACATGTCGTTTGTCAGCCACTGTGACGCACCCAATGCGACAAGTATTAGCAATGCGGCAATGCCAGACGTGAGCATCACCATGCGGCGCACAACGGGGCGACCACCGTGATTTAATGCGCGACGATGGGCGAGTGCGCGACCGAGTTCTTGTTCCACTGGCATAAAGAAACCAGGGATGAGTGCAAACGATGTGAACCACAATGCAACGATGGGCTTGAAGCCTTCTTTGCCGAGGGCCATCTGGCCCACTTTGAAGAAGATGTATGCCGCAAGACCAGAGATGAGAAGTCCGATTCCAACGGGAACGGTTCCTTCAGGAAGTGGAGCCTTTGGGGTCTCTTGAATATTTTGACCCTCTGACACAAAGAGAGAGGCTAGTTGCCTTCACGAAGAGAAGGCAGGAACAGTCAGCTTTACTGTGCTGTGGTGTTGCGGTTCTTCAACGAATCGACGAGTTCGCGACGGCGAACTTGCAACTTCTGGAAACCAAGGACTGCAAAACCAACTGCTGTGTAGCCAGCTTCAGTTGCTTGCTTCACCACCGGTGATGCCAAAACTGCTTGTGGGTTTATGCGACGAAGGTCGATTGAAGTGAGATCAATTGAGTGGATCTGTGGGATCGAAAACTTTGGTAGTTCCACCTTTGGGAGATTGTCGAGGCCAGGAATATCAAAGTGGGGAAGGGAAATGCGGGGGACTGTGAATTTGCTCATGTGGACACGATACCCCGCGGTGCAAACTATTGCTAGCACCCTGCGAGATGTCGTATGTCACCTTGAAACCATCTGCCGACAGGGGGTGTGGTCATCGCACTAGCCTCGCAGGGGCGTGACAGAGCCTCAGGTAGTTTCCTCCCTTCCCCCCGTGGTGGCCGTAATGGTGGCCCACGAACCGGGTGATTGGTTCACAGAGTCCCTCCGGGGCTTGGCTCAGCAGACCTATGAATCGCTTCAGGCCCTCATCTTGGTGACTGGCGAAGAATCAGACCCATTGTCGCGGGCGATTCTTGACACGATTGCCACTGAAATGCCTGCAGCTGTGGTGCGTTTCTTGGGAGGCAATCCTGGTTTTGCTGCCTCGTCTAACAGTGTCCTGAATCTGGTGCAAGGAGACAGTGGATTTTTCTGTTTCATGCACGACGACGTGGCGCTTGCGCCTGATGCGATTGCATTGCTTGTGGAAGAGCTCTATCGATCAAACGCCGGCGCTGTTGGTCCGAAGTTGACATATTGGGACAACCCAAAGATGATTCAAAGTGTCGGAGTTGATGTTGACAGATTCGGAGTCGAGCTTCCGATTGCTGACGATGGCGAACTCGATCAAGAACAACACGATGCAGTGCGAGATGTTTTCAAGTTGTCATCTGCCTGCATGCTCGTGCGCGCCGATCTATTTCGCACTGTAGAGGGCTTTACCGAATCTCTTGCCACGAGTGGAGCCGACCTTGATTTGTGCTGGCGTCTTCATGCCGCCGGTGCTCGTGTTGTGATTGTCCCAGCAGCAACAGCTCGCCATAAGGAAAACTCCACCATGTCGTTGGCGAGTGACATGGTGACAGATTCGAACATTGAAGCAGAGAGAGTGCGGGTCCAGTCGGTAGTAGCTCTCTCTTCTATCTCGCAAGTCCCTGTCACTGTGATGCAGATGTATCTCTTGACCATTATTCGTGCTGTCATGCTTCTCGTCACTGGTCGCACATCTCAGGCATTGATTGAAGTGCGCGCAATGTGGTCGCTTCCCTTTGGGCTAGGCGACATTAGGCGTCGCCGTGATGAACTTTCGGAACACCGACAAGTAGATGGAAGTGAAATCCGCGCGCTGCAGTTAAGTGGCAGCGCATATGTGACTGCATACATGCGGCGCAGAGCGCGTCAAGCAGGAATTTCACAATCTCAAGCTTCTGGTGTCGTGCTTGAAGCGCCACCGCGAAGTTCTTATGTGATGTGGGTGTCGCTCATTGTTCTCCTCGTCCTCGGATCGCGTTCATTATTGATGAATGGGGTGGCGTCTGTTGGTCAATTTGCTCCGTTTAGAGGATCGGGGCGTGAATTGATGGCGTCATATTCATCTGGTTGGTGGGGTGCTGGGTTTGGCCAGATTTCTGCATTGCCAACAGGTGTTGCACTCATGGCAACTGGTGCCATCGCAACACTTGGGAACATGGGATTGCTTCATACGTTGTCGGTGTGTTTGTTACCGATCATCGGTTGGCTCGGTGTGTGGCGGTTTGCTTCAGTGTTGGGTACTCGGGCTGGTCGCATTTCATCAACAGTTGCGTATGCCGCAGTGCCTTTGCCCTATGCATCCATTGCTTCGGGACGTTGGGGAGCACTGCTCGTGTACGCCATGGTTCCTTGGATGGTGCATCTCGGGCGAATGCTCGTTGGTCATGCAGATATAGATGACACAGTCGTCAAAGAACTGATGGCTGAAGCACCACCTGCTCAATGGCGACGTTGGTTTGCGTCGTTAACTTTGGTGGTGGCTGTCGTAGCCGCATTCGAGCCCGCGATCTTGTTGGTATTGTCCGTGATTGCAGTCGTGATTGCAGCTGTGTCAATTACTCAGGGAATTGCTGTGAAGTGGATACTTCGTTGGGTGGGTGTCACGGTAGGAATTGTTGTGTCTGCAGTTGCAATGAACATCCCTTGGGCAGCCACGTACCTTCGATCCGGTTGGTGGGAAGCACTCACTGGTGCACCGGTTGAGTCAGGCCGCAATCTTGGATTATTCGGAATAGCACAATTTGAAGTGGGCCACTTTGCTTTCTCTTCGTTGAGTGTTTTGTTGTATGCAGTTGTGCTTGGTTCCATATTCCTTGTTCGAGGCCCGCGAGCAGTGTGGGCATTGCGTGGAGCTGCGCTAGTTGCTGTTGGATTATTGCTGGCACTACTTGATGATGTTCTCCTTCTTCCTGCTCACCTTCCAGAACCAGCGATTCTGCTTGTTGTAGTTGCATTTGGAATTGCAGTGTGTGCCGGAGCGATGGGGGCGTCGTTTGTCCTTGATCTACGTAAGGCTCGTTTTGGTTGGCGCCAACCACTGAGCGCACTTGTGGCGATTGCATTTTTGGTAGCGCTTGTTCCAGCAGGAGTCAACACACTTGGTGGTTCGTGGAGTCAACCAACGTTGTCGCTTCCACAATTATTATCGCAGTTGCCAAGTGCTGAAGCAGACGGTGGATACAGAACATTGTTCATTGGGGACTCGCGTGTGCTGCCTGGTTCGCCACTGAACTTTGGATGGGGGATTGCGTACTCGGTTGTTAATGGGCCAGATCCGTCAGCAGAAGAGAGTTGGGAAACTCCACCAACGCGTTTACGTGACAATGCAGTGGACGCCATGTATGGAATTGTTCGAGGACAAACATCGCGTGCCGGGCGTTTGCTAGCGCCATTGTCTGTTCGATTCATCGTTGTCCCCGTGATTGATGGTGGCCAATCCACACGCTCAGACCCCATTGCAGCCCCACGAGGTCTTGTCAATTCCCTCTCTCGACAACTCGACCTTCGGCGACGGTATGCATCGGCAGATGTAGTGATTTTTGAAAACACCACATGGGTGCCTATGAGATCACAGCTGTCAGTAGCTGGTGCGCAGAGCAGCACGCTTGCTGGCGCATCATCCATGATTGCAACAGACATAGCGGGGGCAACAGCGCTGCCTGCAGCCTTACGTCCTGAATCTTCAATTCAGGCTGATGTTGTGGCTGGCACAGTGCATTTGTCTGTTCCTTTCACATCGCGATGGAAAGTCTTGGTAGATGGAGTTGACGTTCCCGCTCGTCCAGCCTTTGGACTAACTAATGCGTACGACATATCTGCACCCGGAAAGCTGCAGATGAGTTTTTCAGCTTCACTTCTGCATACATGTGTCGTGTTGTTGCAGTTTGTTGCGTGGTGCTTAGTTGTGTTCGTCGCTTTGTCGCGTCGGCGAAAGAAGAAGCCGGCACGTGTGTCAAAGCAACTTGTTGCTGAAGGTGCTGTCATTCATATGAACGAAACGGTGGCGCAATGAATATCTTTCGGCGTGCCGTCTCCATTTTTCTGATAGCTGCTGTGATGGGCGGAGTTGTGTACATCGACCAACGTCAAGCCAGTGTGAGCGAAGGAGCGTCTTCGGCGATTGTTTCAATGGCTGGCTTTCCTCATTCAGTGAGGAGCAACCGCATCAGCAGTTCTTGGTTCTGCCCCGGAGCCGCTGCTGGAGACGGCCTCGATAGTGCGTCTGTCTTTGTCTCAAACCCAAGTGATACTGCCATCACCGCTGCGGTGAGTTTTCTTAGTAACACTCCAATGGAAACACAAACCGTTGAAGTGCCTGCTCGCAATCATGCAGAGGTAGAAATTCTTCGCGGAAGAACTGTTGGAGTCATTGTTCCTGTTGTTGAAATCATTGGCTCTGTAGGAACAGTGGAACAACAATTGATTTACGCCGCAGGTGACGTGACGTCTCAGTGTGTGTCGCAAACGTCTTCCACGTGGTATTTCGCCGATGGGTTTACTGCTCAGGGTTCATCACAGCGTCTCGTGCTTACTAATCCGTATCCGGAAAGTGCTGTAGTAAATGTTTCCTACGTCACGAAAGAAGGAAAAAGGAGTCCGACAGGTTTACAGGGCCTGATTTTGGGTGCGCGGACGTCTCGCAGTCTGTCTCTCACCGAGTTTGGTGCCACAGATGAGTCGAGTATCGCTCTAGAAGTAGAAGCAACGACTGGACAAATCATCGCATCTCGAATGCAGCATTATTTGGGCGGTGGGCGATTGGGGTATTCCACCACTGTTGGTATTCCCGTTGCTTTAAACGATTGGTGGTTTGCTGCTGGTCGAACCGGGCCACAAGTGTCGGAACGACTAGTTGTGTTCAACCCATCTGCGTCTTTGGCGCAAGTCAATGTCTCATTTTTTGGTGAAGGAATTACCAACGGCACAATCATCGATGAAAATGCCGCCGCTGCGGCACCATCGACGGTGGTTGACATTCCGGCTGGTTCCGTGGTGTCTATCAACACCGATACTCTGGCTGATCTTCCAAAGGGGGAACACGCCATGGTGGTGTCGTCTGTAGGGAAAGTGCCGGTAGTTGTCGAACATGTACTCAGTCAAATCACTGGTGGTAGTTCTTTCACAGCAATTACCAACGGTGTTCCTAAGGCATTGGCCACCGAAGAATGGCGAATACCAAGTGGTCTATCCAATGGTGCTCGTAATGCATTGTCTTTAGTAAACACCACGGGACAAGATGGCACATACACGGTGTCTGCTGTTGGGCCTGGAGGCGTTGTTGACCTTCCTCAACTCATCGACGTGCCAATTGGTGCAGCTGCTCGCATCAGCCTCGATGTTCCAGCAGGCGTGAACGATGGTGAAGTCATCATCAGGTCTTCTGTTCCGCTCGTCGTGCAACGTCGTACGTATCGAGGTCACGGTCTTGTGGGATTCGGAATAGTCAGCGCATTACCGGTGATTTCAAGATGATGACACGGCTTGCACTACTGAGTGTTTGTATTGCTTTCGCTTTTTGTGTGGCTTTCATTCTTCGTCGGCGTCAACCAGATGCACCAACGCAAGCAAGTTTTGATATTCCTACACAGTTAGATCGCTCTGATTTTGATTCATCTGAGACACCGTGGCTGGTAGTTATATTCACGTCTGCCACATGTGGCACCTGCACTGATGTAGCAACAAAGGCAGTCGTTCTTTCGTCTCATGACGTGGCCGTGCAGCAAGTGGACTTCATTCAACAGCCAGAACTGCACAAGAAATACAAGATTGAAGCAGTTCCCACTTTGGTGATGGCAAATCACGACGGGATAGTGCTGAAAGGGTTTGTAGGCCCAATGAAGGCACAAGATATGTGGGCGGCGATGGCTGAATGCAGAGACCCAGGTTCAGTTCCTGAGTCGTGCAACCAGCACGATCATCCGTAATTACGCTGTAGGTAGTTCACTTTCAACTGCAGTGCCAAGTGACTCTTGAATAAGTTTTCCAACTGTTGGCCCATCGATTGTCTCATCGCGAAGCAATGCCTCGGCAACAAGGTCAAGACCCTTGCGATGCTTGGTGAGAACATCGTGTGCTCGTTGTTCTTGCTCAAGAAGAATGCGTGACACTTCTTCATCAAGTAACTGAGCTGTGGAATCAGAGTATTCACGACCGCTGGTCATGAGGTCTTCACCAAGGAACACTTGTTGTTGTCCATTCCATGCCATTGGTCCCACTTTGTCTGACATTCCCCATTCACGCACCATGCGGCGAGCGATAGATGTGGCTTGTTCAAGGTCGTTTGCTGCGCCACTGTTGAGTTGTCCGAAAACGATTTTTTCAGCGACGCGACCACCCATTGCTTTACAAATGAGGTCTTCAAAATACTCACGTGAATATGTATGACGCTCTTCTGGTAATGACCAGGTAACACCGAGAGCCATACCGCGGGGAAGGATGGTGACTTTGTGCAGCGGATCTGAATGAGGAAGAACTGCTGCAAGAACAGCGTGTCCACCTTCATGGAAAGCGGTTGCTCGCTTCTCTTCGGCATTGAGGACCAAACTCTCGCGACGTGCACCCATGACAACTCGGTCACGCGCATTTTCGAAGTCGATTCGTTCGATGTTCAATGAGTTGCGACGTACTGCAAACAATGCTGACTCATTCACGAGGTTGGCAAGATCGGCGCCACTCATGCCGGGAGTTGCACGAGCCATTGTTTCAAGGTCGACATCGGTGCCCATGCGCTTGTCGCGTGAGTGCACCTTCAAGATGGCAAGACGCTCTTCAAATTCGGGAAGAGGTACAACAATCTGACGATCGAATCGGCCTGGTCGCAAAAGTGCTGGGTCGAGAATGTCTGGTCGGTTGGTTGCGGCAAGAATGACGATGCCCTCGGAGGTTTCAAAACCATCCATTTCGGCAAGTAATTGGTTAAGGGTTTGTTCGCGCTCGTCGTGACCGCCGCCTAGACCGGCACCACGCTTACGACCAATGGAGTCAATTTCGTCGATGAAGATGATTGCTTTGCCCATCTTGCGTGCTTGCAAGAACAAGTCACGCACACGACTAGCGCCAACGCCAACAAACATTTCCATGAAGTCAGAACCAGTAACAGAAAGGAATCCGACTCCGGCTTCGCCGGCTACAGCACGCGCAAACAGGGTCTTGCCGGTTCCCGGAGGACCAACGAGCAACATTCCCTTTGGTACTCGCGCTCCGATTTCTTTGAAGCGGTCTGGCATGCGAAGAAAGTCGACAACTTCTTTGATTTCAAGTTTGACTCCGTCATAGCCAGCAATGTCGGCAAACGTGGTGGAAGGCTTGTCGGCTTGGTAGGCCTTTGCTTTGCTGCGCCCAACAGACATGATGCTTCCTGCTTGACCCATGGCGCGACGTTGCATCCACATGAAGAATGCGACAATGAAAAGGAATGGCAAGACAATGGGAAGAAGGCTGGTAATAAAGTTTGCCTGTGGGGTGTTGTAGTCGTAGTTGACTCCCATTTGCTTCAGGAGTGTTTCGTCGGCGTCACTCAGTGTGTTTGCGCCCGTGGTGGTGAACTTTGAACCATTGTCGAGCACACCAGAGATGATGTTGGTGGAGTTGTTAATGGTGACTTCGCTGACGTCGCCGTTGCGAACCTGTGCCAAGAATTCTGTGTAGCTCAGTTTCTCGCCAGTTGGCTGAGTGAACAGTTGGCTTCCAAATGCCAAAACTACGACTGCACCGATGATTGCCCAGATTGCCCATTTCGGCATCGCTGGCTTTCCGTCGGCATTGGGCTTTTGGTCGCGCAAACCCTTAATGGGGTTTCGTGATTGTGGGTTACGTGGTGGCGGTGGTGGCGGCATATCGCTCATAATCCCACCATGCTACGGCTGAGGTGAACGAGTGTCTCTGCGGGGTCGCCGAAAATAGTCCGCCATGTGACTACCGTTACTTGTATGACAAGACAGTGCACTCGACAGGGGTGCGTCCACGTGGCAACAGTGACTCTCACTTATCAATATGCTCGTTCCCTTGTCTGGCTAGATAATCTCAGCCCCGAGCGTGACCCGCATTCATACGATTTGTGTGACCAACACGCCAATCGCACAACTGCTCCATCTGGCTGGCATCTCGAGGATCGTCGCCAGCGGGTGCATGTGTACAACCCTGGCCGCCTCGCCGGATAATCACGTGTCAACTGAGACCAGTGGTCTTCAGCCTCAAAAGCAGGCCCTTGGCTACTGGGTAACAGCATTCATCTTTGGCAACCTCGCCTCTATAACGGTGTTCGTAGCGCTAGAGCCTGATGCGTCTACGGATTCTGTTGTGCGTACATCAACACTAGGCGCCAGTGCTTTTTGCATGTGGGCAGTGTTCATTGTGGTTGCTCAACGGCTCTGTGCCGCAAACAACATCACCATGAGGAATGGTTTCGGTCTGTCGATCACAAAGCGCGACTGGATTATCGGAGTCCCTGCTGGTCTCGCATCGCAGTTGATACTTGTCAATGTTGTGACATGGCCGTTTGCTCGGTTATTTCCAGACTCGTTTTCTTTTGACGAGGTTTCCCGACGGGCAACCGAATTGACAGATCAGGCGCAAGGTCTGTGGGTAGTTGTTTTGGTCATGGTGGTAGTGGTCGGGGCGCCGATAGCGGAAGAAATTCTGTACCGCGGTGTATTGCAGAACGGAACAACTGCACTAATGGGAGTGGTGCCTGGGTTGGTGACGACCGCAGCAATCTTTGCTCTTGTACATTTCTCTCCAGTGGAGATTCCGGGGCTATTTGCATTTGCACTAGTTCTCGGACTGTTGCGAAAGAATTCTGGAAGACTGGGACTGCCGATAGTCACGCATATGGCATTCAATGCGGCAGGTCTTTTGCTTGTAGCACTGGTGTAAGAAAATGAAGAATAACGACATAGACGAACTTGACCTGCGCGACGGAGAGAAGATCTCGCAACGTGAAGAGTGGACCGCCACGTTCAAGGCGATGAGCACCACGGCTGTCGTATTGGGTGCAACGTTACTCATCTTGTCAGTGCTGCATCCGAGTCTAATTTTGCGAAACAACACGCCCACTGGCGGCGACATGGGTGCGCACGTGTGGGGCCCCGCGTATTTGAGAGATGTTCTCTTGCCCCACTGGAGACTCACTGGATGGAGCATGGATTGGTACTCCGGATTACCGGCGTACCGCTTCTACATGGTGGTGCCAGCTCTCGCAATCGTGCTTCTTGATCTTGTATTGCCCTATGGCATCGCCTTCAAGTTGATAGTCGTTGCGGGATTAGTTGCATTTCCAGTGTGCGTCTTCGTAATGGCTCGCGTTGCAAAATTGTTGTACCCATTGCCAGAGTTAATGGTGATTGGTGCCACCATGTTCATTTTTGATGAGAGTTTCACCATCTACGGAGGCAACATCGCCTCAACAATGGCAGGCGAATTCTCACACTCAATAGCTCTTGCGTTATCGATGGTGGCTTTTGGGTTTTTTGCTCGTGGTTTAGACGATGGAAAACATCGTGCATGGGCCGCAGTGTTCATTGCGCTATCTGCACTTAGTCATGGCATTGTTCTCATATTTGTTTTTGGTGGAGCAGTAGTCATGTTCCTTTTGCGAATTGACAAACAACGTCTTCGCTATACATTCACCACATTGCTCGCAGCCTTCTTGTTGTCAGCATTCTGGGTTGTTCCGTTCCTCGGTGGTCACTCGTTCATGACCGACATGAAATACGGATCTGAGCCAGGCGGTGGCAGTTTCTCGACGATGTGGGACATGTATTTCCCATTGACGACGTCATTAGACATTCTTCTTGTATCGCTGTCCATTGTTGGTTTTGTTGCGTCGATTGCAAAGAAGCGGTTCTTCGGAATTTGGATGGGCACCTACACAATCATTTTGATGATTGGAGTCAAAGTGGCTCAGGGTGGGCTTCCTGTGATTGGCCTCCTCTGGAATCCACGCATCTTGCCGTTCATTTATTTGCTGAGGTACATGCTCGCAGCTGTTGGCGTGTATGAATTGGGTCTGTTCCTTCGGCAATCAATCGCACTGCAGAAATCTCCTGGCCAGATTCCACGACCTGCAAGTACAAATGTCGCAACATCACTTCTGTGGGTGACAGCTCTGTCGTGTCTTGTTGTTCTCGGGGCGCGGTATCACACGTTGCCTGGAGGACAGTTAACGAACTCGGCCACAGGCACTAAATATTCATGGGGGCCTTTGCAGTTCCCCTCTGCGCGTGCATTCTCAGATGGTTGGGCGCGTTGGAATTTCGAAGGGTATGAAGGAAAATCTTCATACGGCGAATATCGCGGGCTCGTAGACACCATGGACGCTCTCGGCAAAGACCCACAACACGGTTGTGGTCAATCTGTTTGGGAAAACAATTCTGATCTGAACAAATACGGAACGACTATGGCATTGATGCTGCTCCCATATTGGACGCAAGGCTGCATTGGTTCAATGGAAGGTTTGTATTTCGAAGCGTCGGGAACTACGCCGTATCACTTCATCGCTACTGCTGCGTTATCTAAGCAAAGCAGTAACCCAGTACGAGAATTACGGTACGACAACAATGATCCAGTGAAGGGCGTTGCCTACATGCGCATGCTTGGTGTGCGCTACTACATGGCTCTCACGCCCGAAGCAGTTTCTAAAGCAGATGCATTACCCGAACTAGCAAAGGTCGCAACATCTGGCCCATGGCATGTGTATGAGATTCAAGACACAACATTGGTTGAGCCGTTGTCGGTTGAGCCAGTTGTTGTTAATGAACGCGCAGGAGATCGTCGTGAACGATGGCTCGAAGTCGGCACATCGTATTTTCAACACAACGATGAGTGGTCTGCATTACTTGTCGATCATGGCCCAGATGAATGGCAACGAATTGATGTCATTGCTGACGCAACGCGAGCTGTTGGCGTGCCCGGAGAGTCGGGGCGCCAAGTCGACATTATTACTGCATCTCCCGCGACGCCGTATTCAACTCGCAATCTTGAACCAGTCACAGTCTCTAATGTGAAAAAGGGTACCGAATCTATTTCTTTTACCGTTGACAAAATTGGTCTTCCAGTTCTTGTCAAGGTGAGTTATTTTCCGAATTGGAAAGCCTCTGGTGCAAGTGGCGTGTATCGCGCGGCGCCAAACATGATGGTTGTCGTTCCTACATCGAAGAACGTCACATTGTCGTATGAAGCATCTCGTCTCGACAGCTCGTCGTATATTCTTACTTTGATGGGCATTGTGATGGCAGTGTTCATGTATCGCCGTCGATTCCGATACGGAGTGGCTATAACTCCCGTTTTAGAAGGGCTTTCTGAGGGTTCATCGGGCGACGACGACGTCTCCGATAACCTCGTCTAACGATGAGTACCGACCCTTCAGTACTTGACCGAATTGTCAAGGCGTATGACATTCGAGGCACCACTCCCGATGAAATGAACGACGATGTTGCATATGCATTGGGCGTTGCATTTGCGGATTTTGTGAAGGCTCCCATGGTTCTTGTGGGTCGCGATATGCGTGTTACTGGCGAATCTCTTGCCGAGTCTTTTTCACGTGGCGTGAATTCTCGCGGAGTCAATGTTGTAAATCTTGGATTAGCCAGCACGGATCTCGTGTACTTCGCTGCTGGCTCGTTGGATGCTCCCGGCGCAATGTTTACTGCTTCTCACAATCCGGCTGAATACAACGGCATTAAGTTCTGTCTTTCTGGCGCAAGACCTGTTGGTATTGATACCGGACTTGCCACTATTCGCGATGCCGCTAAAGAGGTGTTGGCAGGGCGTGCGCCTGCACCCGTTGCTTCATTCGGAACTATCTCCGAACGTGACATGTTGAATGACTTTGCCGATCATGTGGTGTCGTTTATTGATGTCGATTCATTAGTTCCAATGAAAGTTGTTGCAGATACTGCTAATGGCATGGGCGGGCTTATTGTGCCTGTTGTCTTCGAGCGTTTGCCAATGATGCAACTCGAAGTGATGTATCCAGAACTCGATGGCAGTTTTCCGAATCATCCGGCTGATCCCATCCAGCCTGCTAATCAACGAGATCTTCAAGCGCGAGTCGTCAGTGGTGGATTCGACATTGGTCTGGCATTTGATGGCGATGCAGACCGCGTGTTTGTAGTCGACGAGCAAGGGCGCGGGGTGTCGGGTTCTACGACTACTGCAATTTTGGCTGCTGCCGTATTGCGCGCAAATCCAGGCGCAACTGTCTTGCATAACCTCATCTGTTCTCGTGCGGTTTCAGAAGTCATCGCGGAAAATGGGGGAGTGCCAGTTCGTACTAAAGTTGGTCACAGCAACATCAAACAAGTGATGGCTGAGACCGGAGCGGTTTTTGGTGGAGAGCACTCTGCTCACTACTACTTCCTCGATAACTATCGTGCCGACTCAGGCATTATTGCCACCATGTTTATGTTGCAGGAGTTGTCGCGAGCACAGCAAACATTGTCTGAACTGCGAAAGCCTTTTGAGCGTTACGAAGCAAGTGGCGAGATAAACACCAGCGTGTCTGACGCTCAAGTCGTGATGGCAGAAGTTGCCAAGGTGTACTCCAAGTTCCCTCAGGACTGGATCGACGGGCTAACGGTGAACTGCGGTGATTGGTGGTTCAACTTGCGGCCATCGAATACGGAACCACTACTACGACTCAATCTTGAAGCATCGACGCGAGACGACTGCGATACGTACGTTGCAGAAGTTCTCTCGCTTGTGACTTCGGTATAAAACTGGAAAGATATCTATATGAGCCTTGATCAATCCCTCCTCAACATCCTTGCGTGCCCAGAAGACAAAGGTCCACTGTTTTTCATTGAGTCTGAATCTCTTCTGTACAACCCGCGCTTACATCGCTCGTATGCAGTTATTGACGGCATTCCAGTCATGTTGATTCAGGAATCCACACAGGTGTCAGATGCCGATCACGCCCGTTTAGAGGCTGTTATCGCAGCCCAGGGCATCAAACCCACTTTCACTGCGTAGCCATCGCTACACTGAGAGGGTCCGGCTGATTAGAGCGGAGCCAGTTGGCCCCAGCCAGGATCCATTTCCACTCATTTCAAGGAGTTCCCATGTCCTCTCTCGCCGAACGTCGTGATTATCGCGTCGCCGACCTCAGCCTTGCGCCTTTTGGTCGCAAAGAAATCCATCTTGCTGAACACGAAATGCCCGGCCTTCGGTGGCTTCGCAAAGAGTTTGGAACTTCAAAGCCTTTGAAGGGTGCTCGCATCTCTGGCTCACTTCATATGACCATCCAAACCGCAGTTCTCATTGAGACTCTTGTTGAGTTGGGTGCTGAAGTGCGTTGGGCAAGTTGCAACATTTTCTCTACCCAAGATCACGCTGCTGCTGCGGTTGTTGTCGGACCAAACGGTACGCAAGAAAACCCACAAGGTGTTCCTGTTTTTGCGTGGAAGGGCGAAACTCTCGAAGAGTATTGGTTCTGCACAGAACAGATGATGACATGGCCAGATGGCGACCTTCCGAACATGATTTTGGATGACGGTGGCGATGCCACGTTGTTGGTGCATAAGGGCGTTGAATACGAAAAGGCTGGTGCAGTGCCAGACCCAACATCGGCATCAAACCCAGAACTTGCACTCGTGCTTGGCCTGCTGCAGCGTTCATTGAAGACTGAGCCCACCAAGTGGACACGCATGGCTGCATCTATCAAAGGCGTTACCGAAGAGACCACAACTGG
>SXGQ01815420.1_pt1 | contig 28929 bp, 20 predicted proteins | sample 3178371 | NCBI WGS metagenome assembly SXGQ01 (sample SAMN11356859, study PRJNA531348) | freshwater metagenome | isolation source: freshwater sample F1-20 | place: China: Fuxian Lake, Yuxi | collected 2017-12-25 | reverse complement strand
GTCCTGCGCGAGTTTGCAAGCCGAGCCGGAGTCCGCGTAGGCGAGGCGCAGCATGTTTGAGCGCCAGGACATGCGTCCCGCGGCGCTGGCATAAATCATTCCGTCTTCGTTTGAGCGCCAGGACATGCGTCCCGCGGCGCTGGCATAAATCACTCCGCGGCACAGCACCCAGTCAAATTCACCCACTTTTTCAAAACTCGCAAGACTTCGGCGTTCGCGCAAATGGAATGACATCGCGGATATTCGCCATACCAGTCGCATACACGATCGCTCGTTCGAATCCAAGCCCGAATCCTGCGTGCGGGACAGTTCCATATCGGCGCAAATCCCGATACCACCAATATGCGTTGCGATCGAGTTTCATTTCGTCGATGCGTTTGTCGAGCATATCGAGTCGCTCTTCGCGTTGACTGCCGCCAACAATTTCGCCAATGCCTGGCGCAAGAATGTCCATCGCCGCGACCGTCTTGCCATCGTCATTCATCCGCATATAAAAAGCTTTGATGTCTTTGGGATAGTTCATCAAGATCACCGGTCGTCCAACAAGTTGCTCGGTCAAATATCGCTCGTGCTCACTTTGCAAATCTGTTCCCCACGAAACGGGATATTCAAATTTGTGTCCCTTGGCAATCGCGGCTTCGAGGTGCCCAATGCCATCGGTGTAATTCATCCGCTCGAAGGGCGCTTCGACCAATTTCTCCAATCGCGAGATGCACTCCTTATCAATGCGCTCGGCGAAAAACTTGAGATCGTCGCCGCGTTCGTTCAGCAATGCCTTGAACATAAATTTCAGCAGATCTTCAGCCAATTGTGCATCTTCCGCCAAACTCGCAAATGCAATTTCCGGCTCGATCATCCAGAACTCCGACAAGTGGCGACTTGTGTTGGAATTTTCAGCGCGAAAAGTTGGCCCGAATGTATAGACCTTGCTCAGCGCGGCGCACCATGTCTCGACATTCAATTGTCCAGAGACAGTCAGATGTGCTTCGCGTCCAAAAAAGTCTTGAGCGAAATCGACTTTGCCTTCTGGAGTTTTCGGAATATTCGCAAGATCAAGAGTCGACACCCGGAACATTTGACCCGCGCCTTCACAATCGTTGCCAGTAATGATCGGTGTGTGAATCCAACAGAATCCGCGCTCATTGAAAAACTGATGAACTGCCATCGCAAGGCAATGACGAACGCGGCCAATCGCGCCGAATGTGTTCGTGCGAGGCCGCAAGTGCGCGACCTCGCGCAAGTACTCAAACGAATGCGGCTTGGGTTGAATCGGATACGAGTCTGGGTCTTCCACCCAACCAACGACTTCAACTTTGCTCGCTTGCAATTCGACTGATTGACCTTTGCCTTGGCTGGCAACAACTTCGCCTTCAGCAATCACCGCGCAACTCGCAGTCAACCGCTGAATCTCGCTCGCATAATTCGCGACCGTATTGGCAACGACAACCTGCGCCGAATCGAAACACGAGCCGTCGCTCAACTGAATGAAAGAAATTCCCGCCTTGGAATCTCGCCGAGTTCGAACCCAGCCTTTCAGCCGAACGCTCTTGCCGAGGTATGAAGCGGAATCACGGAAAAGTTGGGCAACGGTGACATCGATCATTCCTCAAAGGTAGTGGGGGATCGCCTCCTGTGGATTCCCGCCAAATTGGCAGATTTCGGCTGAATCTGCTCGGGTGGGACTTTGCAGGGTGAAGGGTGCCACTTCACCCCCGACCACGCGTGGCACGCAGTTTGCTCTACATCGCCCGATGATTCTTGGACTTCGACGACACGCAGATTCAGAGTTGGGCGCTCACGCTTCCAGCGGTGGTCGCTCTCAGCGGCTGAATTTATTGCTTGCTTATGGCGGCTGGCGCGAAGATTCGTTTGCCGATCAATTGCCGCCACTCCTCCAGCCTTTGGGAGTTCATTGCATTCGAAGCAGAACCGCCCGCGAGGCTCGCGAAATCATTATTCAATTCCCTGTCCATATAGCAGTTATCGACCTCTCAACACCAGCCGACGATTCCGCAATTGCACAAGAACAGGGCGAATCACTCGGTTCGCGGGTACTGCATCTTCTGCGGGCAATGAATCCCGTCCCACCGATGGTGGTCGTTCGCCCTCCTCAAGTCTCCGCTCGAGAGTCCGCTCGAGGCTTGAACGAAGCCTTGCGCGAAGGGGCATTCTCAGTTCTCGAGCGACCGGTTCCGCTCGAATCCATGTTGGAGACTCTGCGTCGAGTCATCCAGCGGCACTATTCGGGTCACTGGCCCACAACAAATCAATCTCATTTTCAATCTTAAGTTCAGTTTTATCAAGTCCAGTTCATCAGGTTTTTCGACCACAGTTTTCAAAAGAAAGGTAATGCACACATGAAAGTTCGACCACTCGGAGACAAAGTAATCGTCAAGCGCGACGAGGCCCAGTCCAAAACAGATTCGGGAATCTTCATTCCAGAAGCTGCGAAAGATAAGCCAAAGCAAGGCAAGATCATTGCACTCGGTTCGGGAATCCTCAACAAGGACACCGGCAAGTACATGCCATTCACAGTGAAGAAGGGCGACACAGTTCTTTTCACCACATATTCGGGAACTGAAATCAAGATCGATGGCGAGACCTTCATCATCATGACCGAGGAAGACATTCTCGGCATCATTGACTGATCGCGCTTTCCCTCAATCTCATTCAATCTCATTCATTCACATTCATTTACATACGGAGTAACAAATGACAGCAAAACAAATTAGTTATGACAATGATGCGCGCGAGCGCATTCTTCGTGGCGTGCAGAAGCTCGCCAAGGCAGTCAAGGTCACGCTCGGCCCATCGGGTCGCGTTGTGATTCTTGAAAAATCTTTCGGCGCACCGACCGTCACCAAAGACGGCGTGACTGTCGCCAAGGAAGTTGAGTTGGAAGATCCATACGAAAATATGGGCGCTCAAATGGTGAAAGAAGTTGCAAGCAAGTCCAGCAAGGATGCAGGCGATGGAACCACAACCGCAACGATTTATGCCGAAGCGATTTTCGCGGAAGGCTTGAAGAACATCACCGCTGGCGCCAACCCGAACATGGTTCGACGCGGCATCGACGCGGCAGTTCGAGAAGTTGTCGAAGAACTGAAGCGTCTCTCCAAGCCAGTGAAGAACTCGAAAGAGATTTCGCAGGTCGGAACATGCTCGGCAAATCACGACACGCAAATCGGCGCGATCATCGCGGAAGCGATGGACAAGGTCGGCAAAGATGGCGTCATCACTGTTGAAGAAGGCAAGAGTTTGGAAACCGAAGTGGAATTGCTCGAAGGAATGCAGTTCGATAAAGGCTATTTGAGCCCACATTTCGTGACAAATCCAGCGGCAATGGAATGCATCCTCGAAGATGCGGTCGTTCTCATTCACGAGAAGAAGATTTCTTCCGCAAAGGATCTCCTGCCGATTCTTGGCAAGGTTGCCGAAGCGGGTCGTTCGCTTCTGATCGTCGCCGAAGATATCGACGGCGAAGCGCTTGCAATGCTTGTTGTGAACAAGTTGCGCGGCGTGTTGAAGGTCTGCGCTGTGAAGGCTCCAGGATTCGGCGATCGTCGCAAGGCGATGCTCGAAGACATCTCGGTGCTCACTGGTGGTCAGCCGATCATGGAAGAGCTCGGCATTCAACTCGAGAACGTGACCATCGCAGAACTCGGTCGCGCGAAGAAGATCACCATCGACAAGGACAACTGCACGATCGTCGAAGGCGGCGGCAAGACCAAAGACATCCAAGGTCGCATCGAGCAGCTCAAGAGCCAGATCGATGCAGTCAGCAGCGATTACGACCGTGAGAAACTGCAAGAGCGCCTGGCGAAACTCGCTGGAGGCGTAGCGCAGATCAATGTCGGCGCAGCAACCGAAGTTGAAATGAAGGAGAAGAAGGCCCGCGTTGAGGATGCCCTTCATGCGTGCCGCGCGGCCGTGGAGGAAGGCATTCTTCCCGGCGGTGGTGTTTCCGTAATTCGTACGCGCAAGGCGCTTGATCGTCTTGCCAAGTCGCTGGAAAATGATGACGAGAAGGTGGGCGTTGATATTGTGCGCCGCGCGCTTGCCGCTCCTTTAAAGCAAATCGCGACCAATGGTGGTCTTGATGGCTCGATCGTGGTTCAGAAAGTTGAGGAGTCAAGCGACGGTAACTTTGGTTTCAACGCTCTGACTTGCACCTACGAAGACTTGGTTAAGTCGGGCGTAATTGTTCCGACCAAGGTTGAGCGAGTTGCGCTGCAAAATGCGGCCAGCATTGCAGGACTGTTGTTGACCACAGATTGCGCCATCACCGAAATTAAGGAGAAGAAAGCCAAGCCTGATATGGGTGGCGGTGGTGGCGGTGGCGGCATGGGTGGCATGGGTGGCATGGGTGGCATGGGTGGCATGGATGGAATGGATTTCTAAGCCCAAGTTTTCCAAAATAAAGTAGACACATGGGGTCTTGATGCGCATGGGCGTTTCAAGACCCTTTTTATTTTTTATCTTCGGTCAGCAATGCAGGATGGCTAACAGAAGTTCAAGTGTTGTGCGGCGCTTTGCGCATAAAAAAGAAGCCGCGTCGTTCAACGCGGCTTCAAAAGTGCGGAGTAATAACTATTAAATCAAATTCATACAACCAACACGCAATTCATTATTTCGCAGTCAAGAAATCCCTGCCCATAATTCCGTCCACGGTGAAAATGTGGAATGAAGTATTTACCTGAGTGTCGTAATTGAAATTTGCACCAGACGAACCGTCAGGACCTGTGAAATAACCACCCATTTTACCCCAATCTCCAGGCAACTTGTTTAGTGTGGCGGAAGCAAATAATCCTTTTTCCAAGAGTGATGGATTGTTCACCTGATTTTCGCCAAGCACTTGAGCATTCGCATCCATGCTGTCATTACAGCCAGCAAGACTTACATGGCTGTCGAAATAAAGCGTGGCAGGCGTGGAGTTAATGCAATTATTAAAATAGTATGGATACGGATCTTTATAATTAGGATTATATTCTGGACCTTCTTTATTTTGAAGCCAGGGAAGCTCAAGCATTCGTGTTTTCAAATCTGGATAGGCGGCTTGACCCGAACCTGGTGATCGAAATATTGCTGGTGGTAGTCCCTGATTTTGAAAACTGATGCAGCCCTTTTTTGCTCCAAAGGCTTCAGGCGCATACATGGCAGCAGGACTGAAAACATATGTTGGGTCAACACCTTTGCCAGGAATTCTGCAAAGATTTGTATAGTCATCTCCTCTTTCAAATGCGGGCTGTGCCAATTCAAGCGCATATTTGTCTTTTGGTGAAAAGAAAATTCTGTCGTAGTACTTACTATTGACATATTGACTAAACGCGCGGCAATTAGCTAATTTGTAACCACCTTCACCAGCTGCACCACCCCAAGAACTATTTAAAATCATTGGCGTTGAGTAGGCTACGCCACCGTTATTTATGCCGCCCTCACAAGCATTCCAAAGGCCCCAAATTCCATATACGGGACCACTGACGCCGCCCTTGATTCCACCACCACCACCACCACCACCTGGTTGCCTGCAGGTACCAATTTGACCGCCGTAGCCCACAATAATAGATGGGGGACAGGCGCCTGTTTTAGCTTCATATTGCTGGGCAGCATTTGGGGTAACTGATCCATTGATGTGTTGAGCCAAGTCATCCAAAACAAAAGTTGGTTGGCGATCATTCCAATCCGCACCGTAACTTCCGCAGGCTGCAGCTAGATTTCTTAAATTTCCAAGGCTCTGCGTGGTCAACGCACCATCACGAGCCTTTCCAACTGCGGGAATAAGCAATGAAAGTAGAAGACCAATAATTGAAACAACAACAAGAAGTTCAATAACAGTAAACGCAGATTTGTGAGAATTTGAATTCATAGGATTTCCAATTTGTAAGAGTATAAAAACAGTTTTGGCATATTGACCGACTTATTTACTAGTAAGTGTATCTCTACCCATAATGCCATCAGCTGTGAAAACATGATATGAAACCGCTTGGCCATTTTGGTCGGCTGCCGGATCAAACGAGCCGAATCTGTAGCCCTTTGCTGCAGGGAATGCTGAACTTCCTAGTCCATTTCCAAAGTATGTTCCCTTTTGTTTCAATGACGCATCATCCTGTTTGGCAACACGACTATTTGCGTCAATCGCTTCGGTCACGCCTAATTGTGCAATGTGTAAGTCAAAGAACACTGTTGCTGGAGCAGACTGGCCGCCCTGATTAAAAAACCAAGGCATTCCGCCCCTTGCTCGCGCAGCGGGAGAGAACGAATCTACATTTGGAACACCAGCCACGATTCCTGAACCCGTTCGTGATCCGTCCATGGTGTCAAGATTTGGTTTGTTTTGCAGCCATTGGTGCTCCATACAACGGGTTTTAAGATCAGGAAAAGCGGCCTGGCTTGCCGCAGGCGAGCGAAATCCACCTTGGGTGCTAGTTGGAGCTTGGTATCCCTTTTTCTTGGAAAGAACATCTACCCCCCACATTGCCGCCGGGCTCCAACAATAACTGCTCAAAACAGCTTGTTGAAGGGGGGGCGTGGCGGAACTTGCATTAGCACTAAAATCATCACCTGTTTCAAGAAAGGGATCTGCCTTTTCCAAAGTAGTCTTGTCTTTTGGGGCATAGAAAACGGGGCTGTAGAACTTATTCGTCGCGTATTTATTAAAGCTTTTTGCATTTATTAAACGCCACGAACCAAAATTACCTGTTCCGTTCATATTGAAATCGCATGGCCAATAGGCCTTTGCAACATCACAGGTAGGGTTTGGTGGCTTGACGCCACAACTTGGTGCTTGAGGAATGAAGAAACCAATGGAAGCGCCGTCTTGAGTAAATCCCAAAACCAACTGCGCGGAGCAACGCTTTTGTGCAAAAACATCGCAGTTGCCGCCATCGCGACCAATATCATCGGCTAGGGCAGTCCACTGTCGATCTTGAAAGTCGGCACCGTAAATTCCAGCTGCCTGTCCAATGGCCCGAAGGTTGGCTTGACTTTGCGTTAAAAGCGCCGAATCTCGAGCTTTTCCAATGGCTGGCAAAAGAATAGCCACAAGCAATCCAATGATAGCAACAACGACAAGAAGTTCGATAACTGTAAATCCCTTACGCATGAAAGGATGCTCCTTTTGAGTTTGCGGTCAGAGTCCGCCTGAGGATTAAGCAAATAATTTGAAATTAAAATACTGGTGTTAATCCGAATTGGTCATAGCCGTAAAAACAATTCGTTTAGATTGAATGATGGGTTCCGTGGTTTCGTAGGTTCTGTAAAATTAACAATAGTTCAGCATGATACATTCGATTCCGTGGCTATTCAAAGTAAATATTTAGTTATGTCTACATTTTCTAAATCGCAACGAATCATCGATCCTACAATCAGCCTATCCAAGGAAATTTATGAAGCTGTACACCAAGTCAGGAGATGATGGAACCACCGGACTTTTTTCTGGCGCCAGAGTAAGCAAAGATCATCCAAGGATAGAGTCTTATGGGACTATCGATGAATTTAATGCGACCTTGGGCTTGTGCGCTTCTGCCTGCGAAGCGCGCAACAAGTTGCATCAAAGACTTCTAGAAATCTTTGTCAGCTTACAGAGTCGCATGTTTGATATTGGTGCGGATTTGGCAACACCAGAAGGCGCTAATAATGAATCAAAGATTCAGCGAATTTTGGCTGAGCATGTGAGTGAGGTTGAGCTGTGGATTGATGAAATTGACAGTAAAAATACCCCACTTACGGCCTTTGTATTGCCTGGAGGAACTGAGTTGGCATCTAGGCTTCACCTTGCCCGGACAATTTGTCGCCGCGCTGAACGGCAAATGATTCATTTGGGTCACACCGAGCCAGTGGGTATATGGCTAATCATGTATGTAAACAGGGTAAGCGATTTTTTGTTTGCCGCTGCCAGGCTTGTAAACAAGGATGCCGGCATTCAAGATGTTATATGGATGCCATCAAGTTCTAGTAAATAAGCAGCATTATCGAGTAAGAAGCATATAACTTAGGCATTTAAATTTTACAATATAATCTTGTTTTCGCGTAAGATAGAACCAATTTAGACCATTTTTACACAATTTTAGGCTGGTGTTCCGAATACGCGATCACCAGCATCGCCTAATCCGGGGCGAATAAATGCATTTTGATCAAGTTCGCGGTCTAGTGCCGCAGTGTAGATATTGATCCTTGGGTGTGAAGCCAGCATTTTTTGAACACCTTCGGGGGCGGAAACCAGACAAATCATTTGAATGTTGGTACAGCCTAGCTTTTGAAGATGGTCGGCTGCGTGAACCGCACTGCCTCCCGTAGCCAACATTGGATCAACAATTATTACAGGACCTGCGGAAATATCCTGAGGAAAGTGGGAGTAATAGTGGACAGGCAATTTTGTGTGCTCGTCGCGTTGAATGCCAATGTGCCCCACGCGTGCCTCTGGGAAAAGACGCAAAATGCCGTCGGTCATGCCAAGACCGGCGCGCAGAATGGGAACCAGGGTGACGGGTTGAGAAAGTCGCTTGCCCAACGCGGGTTCAAGCGGAGTTTGCACGGTGTAGGTGGCCGTGGAAAAATTGCGTGAGACTTCATACACCATCAACCCTGCAATTTCATTTAAGTGACGGCGAAATTGCTCGGGTGGTGTAATGTGATTGCGCGCAAGCGAAAGCTTGTGGTGGATCAGCGGGTGGTTAAAGATTTGCAGATTTTTAAATTGCGTTGATTGGGTAAGCACGCGCGGAGTGTATGCGTAAGGCTTACGGCTGGTTCAACTGCTGAAAGCTGGCTTGTGCGGCGGTGACCTGCGCTTTGTAGCCATCGATTTGTTTTTGCATTTGCTGCTTGGCGGCCACCATTTGATTGAGTTGAGCTTGCAAAGCAGCGGGATCGCTTGGAGATTGCTGGGCACCGCCACCCATACCAGTACCGCCGCCAACAAGTTGGTCAGCGGGTGCACGGCTTAGAAGCAACCGCACGGTTCCAATAGTTGTTCCACTTTCGCTATAGAGCATGGTCCAGGCAATTTGGTCGGTTTGGGAAAAATCAACCAACGAAGTGATGCTGCGCGGCGCATCTGTTTGCGTTGGGCTTGCATCGAGAGATTGAAACGTAAGTTGCGTGAAGTTGCTGTTGAATGAACCGCGCTGCCAAATCATGCTCTGATCTTGATCGGTCAACAGGGTGCGTTGGAAAAATTGCCCGCCGCTGTTGAAACCGATTGTGTCCACTTCCTGAATAGCGGCGGCGCCATTATTCAGGACGGTGTCACCAAACAAAAATACGCCACCCAAGGCCCACTGCCAAACAGCGCGACCCTGCAAGCGCTTTTCAAGCTGGCCTGTTGGAGAGACAGCCTCGCCAGAAATATTCCATGCGCCAACCAGGCGCGTAAGAAGTTGATGCGCGGCTGCGACAGACAACGGTGGATTCTTCGTTGGCGGCGTGCCTTGGCTTGCCGCAAGCGCTGTCGATGAGCGTGTAAAAAATATTGAAGCAAGCAGAACGCTTGCAATGAACAAGACCAATGCAAGGCGGGCGACCGTGTATTGCCTTATATCCGCGGACACAAATGATTTAGCCGACACGAAAGAGGAGTGGGTCATGTTGAGATTTTTCATCTGATCAAGATAGGCGATCTTGCTAAGTTTGAAATAAATCAATTTCTTGAATTGTGATCCCAAAAAACCGATTATGCCTAATGCAACAGAGTGAAAAAAAACAGCAATGCGCTCAAGCGGATACTTTATTTAAATCTTGAGACGCGCTGGTCGTCGTATGGCGCAAGAAGGAACGCCACAATAGCGGTCCAACCCGTTTGATGCGATGCGCCAACCCCGCGTCCATTGTCACCGTCGAAATATTCATGGAAACAAAAGTTGCCAGCAAAGGCAGGGGACTTATCCAGGATTGGATAATTACGATTGACTGGGCGAACGCCATCTGGGCCAGGCAGGAAAATATTCACCATGCGCTGGGCTAAGAACAGTGCCACCTCTTTCAGAGTCATCATCGTTCCACTGTTGGTGGGGCACTCCACTTTAAAATCTGGTCCGTAGTAATAGTAATAACGCAGCAAACTTTCAAAGATTAGAAAATTCATAGGAAACCAAATCGGTCCGCGCCAATTTGAGTTGCCACCAAACGAGCGCGTATCGCTTTCAGCGGCCTGATATTGCAAGCTCCAGCTTTGGCCGTCTATTTCAAGCACATATGGCTTGTCCCTATGCTCCAAACTCACGCTGCGGATTCCGTATGGGGAAAGAAATTGCTTTTCATCGAGCGCGCGCGATAGAAGCGCCTTCATGCGATGTCCCCGCAGCAAGCTTAATAGGCGAGTTTGTTTACTTCCAGGATTTTTCCAGCGTGAGATCAAATCTGCAAGATCTGGTCTGCGCTCTAGGAACCATGTGAGTTGTTGGTCAAGCTTTGGGTGATTTTTAAGATCCAGTTCATCAATCACGGTCACGGCGAAAAATGGCACAAGACCCACGATACTTTTTACGCGCACTGGAAATGTGCGGCCGTCATTCAATCGAAGGATGTCGTGGAAGAATTGATCTTGCTCGTCCCACAAGTCAAGACCAAGACCACCAGGATTCGTGGCAGCCTGTGCGATGAGCAGGAATTGTTCAAAGAATTTTTCAGCGATGCTTTGATAGAGATGCCCCGCGTTTGAAAGTTCAAGCGCCACGCGGATCATAGATGTGCAATATTTGGCTACCCAGGCGGTGCCGTCGCTTTGCAAAATCACGCCGCCCATTGGCAGCGGCTTGCTGCGATCGAACACGCCAACGTTGTCTAGGCCAAGGAAACCGCCCTCAAAAATATTATGCCCGTCGCGATCTTTGCGGTTAACCCACCATGTGAAATCAAGCAGCAATTTGTGGCAAATCTCAGAAAGGAAATCGTGGTCAGATATATTCCACACATGCTGCTCGATTTGGAAAATGCGGTATGCGGCCCACGCAAGCACGGGCGGATTCACATCACCTAGCGCCCACTCATACGCGGGAACTTGACCATCTGGGTGTTGCATCCATGGTTGAACAATTTGCCAAAGCTGGCGCTTGGCGCGCTCGGGATCGATCATGGCAAGCGTGACGGATTGAAATGCAAGATCCCAACTTGCAAACCATGGATATTCCCATTTGTCTGGCATGGAGAGAATGCATTCCGCGTCCACATTTTCCCAACGCGCGTTGCGACCGTTCTGGCGTTCCTTGGGTGGCGGAGGGGATGTTGGATCACCTTTGAGCCAAGCGTGAATGTTGAACTTGTACCACTGAAAGTTCCACAGCAAGCCCGCGAAGGCTTTGCGTTGGATATCTCCATACTCCGGATGATCGGGATGGCCGTTGAGTGGTTTGTAAAATGCGTCGGCTTCCTTTTGGCGAAGATCAAATATGGAATCAAAGTCTTTGAAGGCGTCACCCTTCAGGGTGGCCGGGCGCAGGCGCGCGCGCATGCACACGGTGGCGCCTGCAGCAACGGTGAATTTACGGATAAATGCAGCCTTTGTGCCCTCACGTAACGGGTTGACCGCGGCACGATTTCCATTCACAACGTAGTCGTTGATCCCATCTTTTGGATACAGACCCGGCGCAAGCGGAGCGCCAAAACATTTCTGCGTGTTGGTTTCATTTTCACAGAACACCAATTCATCAGACTTGTCGCATATCAATACAAACTGATCCATGAATTGTGGCGCTATACCAATGTGTCCAGGTTCTTGCATGCGCATGATTGGCTTGGTGGGGTTGTGAACCCAACTCCAATGATTGCGGAGCCACGTTTGTAGCAGGACATGAATGTCCGCGGCTTCGGGACCTTGATTGTGAACAGTGACACGCCATAAAATATCGTCAGGGTCGGCCTTGGCGTATTCAACGGTCACATCAAAGTGACGTAGATCAGAAAAGGCTTGGGTGTCCAGCAATTCATATTCAGGTTCATTCAAACCGCGGTTGCGATTGGTGATAATCAAATCCTCATATGGATATGCGCGCTGCGGATATTTGTAGAGCATGCGCTGGTAACTAGCGGTCGGTGTGGCGTCTTGATGCCAATACAACTCCTTGACATCTTCGCCGTGATTTCCTTGCGAATTGGTAAGACCAAACAATCGCTCTTTCAAAATAGGATCATTACCGTTCCACAAACCAATCCCAAGACAAAGTCGCTGCTTTTCGTCGCAGAAGCCAGCCAAACCATCTTCGCCCCAGCGATACGCGCGGCTGCGCGCGTGGTCATGCGGGAAATAATCCCACGCGTTTCCATCGGCCGAATAATCCTCGCGTACCGGTCCCCACTGACGATCGCTCACCCACGGACCCCACTTGCGCCAACGGTGATCAGATTTATCCTCAACCAAACGCTGGCGTTCAGGATCATTGCCTCTCTCAACCTTTAAAAATCCGTCATCTGAAACCACGGGACGCTGATCAGTGGAATTGAGATTTGGCTTTTGAATTGGCGGAGAACTCATGGTTGTATCAGACCATTTATAAACAATATTTACAAGCATATTCGATACCCTATTGATATGAATTTTGTGAAGTCATCACGCTCGCACATCAACCCCCGCACAAGTGGGGCGGCATGTTTGGTCTTTGCGATAGGTGCTTGGAATTGCGCCTGTGTGACAACCACTACGCCAGTCAATGAATCAGAGTGGTTACCCAAACACGCGGCTTCCAAGCCAACCGCTCAACAAGCGTCCGCAAATGCCAAGTACGACGATCCATCACGAGGGCAATCCGCCCAGGAAATTTTGGTCAAGCCTTGGGACGCCCCCGCGGCGCCCGCAACTAAGTCGGTTTTAACGCCTCCGGACAACCAGCACATGAGACAGTTTTTGGCTGGTGCAACCTGGATCAAGTTGGAGGAAAACGGAACGCGTCGGCGAAGCTTGCAATTGAATACGGATGGAACATTTATAGCCAAATCGGACGGAGAAAATGGCGAGTTGCCGGCCTTTGTTGGTCTGAAAGTCCAAGCGAAAGGCCAGTGGTCGGTGAAGGACAATGACCTGCGATTGCTACCCCATGCGGGCGACCCGGTGGCGGTGCAATTGCAGTGGTTAGGCGACAAGCGAATCATGATGCTCAACGGTGAGTCGTGGATACGAAGCGAGTGACGCGCCTATTTGTGGTGGCGCACCGCGTGCGCCTTGTCATTGACGCAACGGTACGGAAAGGACAAAGTATTGGTTTGTGACCAGCGAATTTCCCGTTACTTCATTCTTTGCAATACAGAATTTTCATCTGGAGCAAGGGCTTAGCCTTCATCGGCGCGTATGCGGGCAATTTCTTCTCGCATTTGATCCAATACGCGCATTTTGGCATGTCGAATTGAGGCCTCGCTCATGCCCAAATCTTGTGCCACGCTGGCCACTGGTTCACCACGCACACCGTAGCGCTCAAAGGCTTCCAGCGTTTTGGGTTGAATGTTTATCTTCACTTTTTCAAGGGCACGGCGCAGCAAATGCTCGGTCCACTCACGATCCCACACTGCGCTCATTTCATTTTGTTTTTCTGGCGGATCAAAATCTTCCGGCAACCCAACACCCGGACGCTTGCGGCGATAGCGATCGCGCAGCGCGTTCAACGTGATGCGCTTGAGATAGCCACGGAAACGACCCTTGGCGGGATCGTATTCAAACACGCGCGAGTGTTTAAAGAAACCAAGCATGACATCTTGCAGAATGTCATCCACCTCTTGGGGCTTTGCGCCGGCATTGCGAGCAAAGCCGGCGATGACCGAGCCGTACAATTTTGAGAAATCATTCCAACCGACTTGACGATCAAGTGTTCCGTCGGCGCGCAACCTTAACAACATGGACGCGCTGGTTTGATATGGATCTTTGGTGTCGGATGGCGCGGGAGGCAGTTCCGGAATTTCCTGTTCGCTATCACCTTCATCGGTTGTACGCGCAATGAATGTCCACGGGCCGATTGTCAGCACATCGCGGTCATGTAAATACATTTTGTCGTTTGGCTCCAAGCGCACCCCGTTGAGCAGTGTTCCAAGTGAGCTTGTCGCGTCTTCAATGCTCGCTCCCTTGCGGTCAAGCCGAAGCACGGCATGACGACGAGAGACCGATTCATTTTCCAAGACCAACCCGGAATCAGTGGCGCGCCCGATGATGCAGGTTGCATTGCCCTCAATATGTACGCCAGGACAGGAAGGGCCACTCGCCCGAATAATCGAAAGAAATTGTAGTGTTTTTACTTGCTTGGACATTGAAGAACTTACATACTGACCGCAAATTAGGGGCATTGCAAGCGCAAAAATTTATTACTTAGATGGGTTGGCCGAGATATCTGAAAGGCGTTTGGAAAATGAATTTATTGTTTCCATCAATTTTTCGGATGGTTCTGGCGCATTATTTAAGGTTGTGGTGGCTTGTTCAATCAATCGAACGGATTCACTTTTGTTGCCTTGCGCGGCTGAAATTCGGGCTAATTCAAAATATGCGCGGGCAATATCGTCGCGGTCTGCAGGAGATTCCTGCACAAATTCGGCGCGAGCATTATCTGCGTATTGACGCGCTTCAGCGAACGATCCGACGGCACGAAGCGCACCAGCCAATAGTAACTCTGTTTCCGCCAGCAGTCGTGCCTGATTATTTGATTTCAGCAGTTGAATGGCGCGCGAAAATTCCTGCACTGCAAGGTCGTTGCGATGTTGTGAAGTCCAAAGATGACCCATGGAAGCACGAACACGCGCCTCCATGATTGGATCGTTATTAAGACGAAGACCCGCTAGTCGACTAGCTTCCGACAGAATTTCCTGCGAAGTGCTTAGCGTTGTATTTGGATTTGTAACAATTTCAGAGAGCAATTCAGTGATGAGAATGGTGGCATCATTAGAGCTGCGCATGGCAATTTCTGTGCGATCCTTGGCGACCAATGCCGCCGTGCGCTGTGAACGGGCGTTAAAAAAACTGGTCGTTAAAGCGAGCATGGCTGTGAATGTCAATACGACAGCCAAGTGGTGATGACGCATACTGCGCAGAAGCCTTCGCAGTTGATTGTCGGGCCGAGCCTGTACGGATTCGCCGCGGCGGAATCGCTCTAGTTCCTGGGCGAGCGTGAGCGCAGAGTTGTAGCGATCAAGTGGATCTCGGCAAAGACAGCAAGCAATAATGGCATCAAGATCCCCTTTCAATGTGGAGATCAACTTTGCGGAAGTTGTAGAACGATTTCTAGCCACAAGCTTTATTTCTTCACTCGGTAGTTTTTCCAGCAATTGATGAGCGAACTGCGCCTTGGAATCATCAGGCAAACAGTCGGTGAGCAGACGCAGCATGACCGCGCCCAACGCGTAAATATCCATGCGCGCGTCGGCTTCGCCAGAGCGAAGATTGCGCGCTTCTGGAGCCATGAATGTTGGAGTTCCAACCAATGCTCCGGCGCGCTCATCCGGATTTATTGGATCGAACGCGGCGCGCGCAATTCCAAAGTCAATCACTTTCACAATGACCTCGTCGGCGTCAAGGGAAACCAGAATATTTGATGGTTTTAAATCGCGATGAATAATGCCGCGTTGATGCGCGTGGTGAACAGCGCGGCAAACTTGCGCCATGAGATCAATGCGTTGGCCAATGGAATGCCCCGCAACATCGCAGGCCTGCGTAATGGGCGAACCAGCCGCCAATTCCATGGAGAACCACGGACGACCGTCAGGTGCTTCGCCAGCATCAAAAATTTTAATCAACCCTGGATGATCTAGAAGCGCAATAACATGGCGCTCGCTTTCAAAGCGCGCGCGGCTGGCTGGATCAATTCGATCAGGCCGTAGAATTTTCAAAGCCACCGAGCGGCGTAGTGGCGCATCTTGTTCCGCAAGCCACACAATTCCAAAGCCGCCCTCGCCAAGCACGCTGCGAAGTCGATACGAACCAATGCGAATTTCGGGCTTGATTTCTGTTTGACTGAGCACGCTTTGCGGCGCATCGCCCATGGTTGGGAGCAATTCCAAGGCCTTGTTCAACGCGGCGCGGTTGCCATGAAGTAACTCACGCAGGGCAGCGGCGCGGCGCGACGCGGGCAGAGAAAGCACCTTTCGAATTGCGTCTTCAGCCGTTATTGCGGGCAATGCCATATGTGCATGGTAAACAGTATGGCGGCTACCTTTATAGACATGATCGACTTTTCTTTGCAAGGAAAAACAGCGTTGGTATGCGGGGCAACGCAGGGAATTGGTTGCGCCGCAGCGCACGCGCTGGCGCACGCGGGCGCCAAAGTGATTGCGTGCGGTCGCAACGATGAAGGGCTTGCTAAAATACTTTCGGAATTGCCAAAATTGGCCACGCTTGCGCGCGCCGCTGAACCCGCGCCTGAGCATGAAGTGATGTTGGTGGACCACGCAAATCCAGCGGCGGTAGAAATTGCGGCCGACGCGTTGTTGGCCCGCATTGGCGCGGTGCACATTGTGGTTGTGAATACCGGCGCGCCCGAGGCTGGTTATTTAATAGACGCATCCACGGATGAAATTGACAAGTTCTTCGCGCAACTTTTATCCACCGCGCACAAGTTGGCGCAAGTGTGCGCGCCTGGAATGCGCGCCGCGCAATATGGGCGAATTATTGTTGTTGGCGCCACCAGTATCGAGCGGCCAATCCGCGGTCAAGGCGTGAGTAATGTGGTTCGGGCCGCAATGGCAAATTGGGCGCGCACGCTTGCGGGCGAGCTTGGAGGTTTCGCAATCACCACCAACTTGGTCATGCCGGGTTGCACGCGCACGCAGCGCTTGGAGTCCATCATTGCCGGGCGCGCCAAGCGCTCTGGAAGCTCCGTTGAGGAGCTAGAGTCGCGGATGATTGGAAAAATTCCCGCTGGAAGATTTGCAACTCCACAAGAAATCGCCGCGGTGATAGCGTTTATCGCTTCGCCGGCCGCCGCCTATGTGAACGGCGCGCTCATTCCTGTTGATGGCGGATTGATGTGCACGCAGACTTGAAATAGCAAGACGCGGTGGGTTGAACATGCATGTTTGCATGCATTACCATGGGTAAGTGAAAAAGAATTCCCCACACATTCCATATTGCTTCATTGTTTGTATTCAAGCCGTGTTGTGCGCTGGTCTTGTAAGCGGATGCGCGGCGCGCAAGTCTGTTTCTGGTATGAGCGCGAATTCAGGCGCGGCAAAATCAAATGACACATCCACCACCGCGTTGCGTTGGTCGGGATCATTCATGAATTCCAGCGGAACTTCTGGCGGCCAAGCGCGCTTGGTGATTGAGGAGTCGGGACGCATTCGAGGAAGCATGACGGATACGGTGTGGTCGCAAGCCAACCCTACCGCTCCACCGCGTATCGCAACCGTATCTGGATTGTTGGGACCTGGTGACGACATTGGTTTAACCGTGACTTGGACTGGCGGCGCGTATATTTCATACACGGGAACATGGTCGCATCCTACGACTGGTTCGCTTGGCGCAAATTTGAAGGCAAGCACCTCGAAGGGGTTGAGTGATGTGGATCAAATAACGCTTGCGCTTCATGAGCAAGGTGTCGCTGGCGCGCCACCGTACGGCGTGGCCCAAAAAACTGTCATGCCAGATTTTCAGAAACAGTGGACGGGAACATGGACCGTGAATTGGTATGACGGTGGTGCGGATTGGGGAACGGGCACGGTGCGTATAACGGCAACCGGAGCCATCAGCGGCTCGTTGGTCGATGATGGATTTAATTCAACCGAGTGGAATCAAGCGATTTCAGCACAAATAACTGGCACAATAGGACCCGATGGCTCAACTACTGCAACTGTGACATGGTCCGACACGCGGCCCGCATGGTCGATGACTGGCAAGGCGTATTTTACGGAACCAGAAAAGTTTCAATTGAACTTTTCGCCAGTGAGCAAGACAGCAACGCCAGCGAATTCAATCACCATAACATTTATACGCGGTCACGGTTGATGTTTAGAGTTGGCAGCGAGTGAATTTTTAATAATCAATATGACATGGCGCGTTGAACGCGCGCGTTGTTTGGCTCGGCGATATTTATGGATCGGCTTTGGGTTGCAGCGTGGACAAATAAGCCACTACATCGCGCAGCTCGCGCGGAGAAAGCAAGACGCTCATAGTTGGCATGGCGCTAATGGGTCCAAATCCCGCAGTCAGTTTGGCGTTGGGTTGAACCAGACTTTCAAGCAAGCCGCGGCGGTCGTATCGTGCGGCAACGCCTTCTAGCGATGGACCGGCGTGTCCGCCGCCACCAGCAAGGGCGTGGCAGCGCAAGCATTGCGCGGCAGAGTTCGCCGCGACAATGCGTTGGCCCCGCTCTGCATTACCGCCATCCACACAGGCGTTGAACATTAGAAACGGATTTAGACTCGCATAATTTTTCTTCCAGTCGGCCAGAGATAGCGCAAACTGCGCTTCTTTGCGGTTTTCACACGCTTGAATTGTTTCGAGTTGCAATGAAGCGGGTAGCGTTCCTTGGGACAGTTGTTGCGCCAACGGTTGCAGCGCGGCGACCGCGGCCGCGTCTTGTATATAAGACAAGGCAACAATGGCTTCTTGTTGCTCAATGATTTCGCCATGAAGAATTGCCTGCTGCAGAAGTGGAATAGCTTTGGCGGGATTTGCCGTGGCAAATACATTGCGGGCCGCCGCACGCAAATTTGAATTTGGCGACATCAACGCGGCGTCCACCGCAATTCCCAATTGTGGATTGTGTTCCTGCGCAAGTAGTCGCAAGCAACTAGCGCGCTCGCTAGGATCAGCGTTTGTGTCCAGCGCGGTGCGCAGCGTTGCTTTGGAATCAAGCTCAATACCAGCTTGACCAGCGAGTTCGCGCGCTTTGGCCCGCAGTTCTTGGTCGATAGAATTGGTAGCAAGCGCCGGTAAGGTCAGCGCCAGCACGCGCTTCCATATTTTTTCATCGCGCGTCTTTGCGTCAATGTCAATCACGCGTCCGTGAACGGGTTCGCGCTCGCCAGGCGCCAGCCACTCCACAAGCGCTTCAAAGGCAAGCATGCGAACGGTGGGAGAAACAAGGGCGCTTTGAGAAAGTTCGCCAAGGCGATTCACAGCTTCGGCTGTTGCGAGAAGACGATTGGCGGAAATAATGCGCCGCAACAGTGGCAGCGTGCGCGGATCTTGTTGGGTGAACTCGCCAACACTTGTCGGAGAACTATTTGTGCGATCACAAAATCGTTCGCCAAGTGCCGCCAATATAGGTATTTGTGATTCAATATTCAAGTCATAAATAGCGCGCGCGGCCTCAAGCGCAATACTGGCGTTGGAATCAAAGAGCAGGCGCCCAACAGCGGGATCGCGCATTTGTCGAAGAGCCAACAGCGCGCCCAAGCGAACTTGAGCAAATTGATCCGCGGCCATCACCTCAAGTTTTGCTCGATCACCAATGCGCGCCAACGCCGTAGTGGCCGCTTGACGCAACCACGGATCTGCATTGTCATTTTCCCAAAGCACCGCGGTGAGATTGGCGATCGCATCCTTGTCTTGCATTCGACCCAACGCCGCGCACGCATATGCGCGAGCGCGTGGACTTTCATCTAGTGTCATGGCGCGAAGCAGATCAAGCGCTTTGACACAGCGCGCATCTCCAAGTGCGCGGGCGGCCTGCGCCTTCAATTCTGGATTTAGATCCGCCGCAAGCTGCATAAGTTCATCACACGCTTTTTCGCTGATGGCTGTTCCAGAAATTTGACGCGCCATAACTCCAAGCGCCCACAACCCGTGAAGCCGTGCGCGTTCAGATGTTTGCTCATTGTGCGTAAGCGCAACCAGTAAATCAATCACCGTGCCACCACGGGCCGCAAGTTCAAGGTGCGCGCCTTGGCGCACGCGACGATCTGCGTGATCAAGCCACGCCAATAAATCATCGGTGACGGCGCCGTGAAATCCGTTTTTTAAAATCTCCGCGCCACCAGCCGCCTTCGCCTTTTCCAATGATTCTGGATGCCAAACGTTATACAAGCGGCCGGTACCGTCACTGGTCCAGCCATCAAACCAATCTGTCACCCACATACTTCCGTCGGTTCCAAAGTCCACATCTGTTGGCAACGCTTCGCCTAGAAAAACTTCAGTGTCTTTGATTTCATAGCCAGCGCCTTTGGGCTGAAGTTGAAAGGACCAAATTTGGCTGTACGCATCACCACCTAGAAAGTCGCACACAAACATGGCGCCGTTGTATTTGTCTGGAAAGCCAACGCCGGGATACGCCACAAGTCCGGAGGGACCGTCCGTGAAGTGTGCGACCGGTGGCGTGATCCACGCGGGCTGCACCACATCGTTTGAATCAAACATGAACCACTGGTGCTCTTGTTCCCACGGTCCGCGCTTGTTGGCGTTCTCCAAAGTTTGATAGTGCATCTCCCACCCCGCGTCGCCACCGTCGGGTAAATATTCCACGCGCGCTTTATCGCCACCATCGGAATTATTATCAACGGTGAAGAGGTCGCCAAGATCGTTGAAGGCCAACTCCTGCGGATTACGCAAGCCACCAAAGACAACCTCAAGATTGGAACCATCAAGTTCGCAGCGAAAAACGGCGCCGCGCGCAGCGTCTTGAAGCAGCGCGCCTTCTTTGGTGCGAACGCTGTAGCCGCGATCGCCAATGCTCCAATACAAGCGGCCATCCATTCCAATAACAAGCCCATGCATGTCGTGTCCGCGCAAACTTGTCTTCACGCCAAAGCCAGTGAACATTTTTTCGCGCACTTCTGCAACACCATCGCCATCTTTGTCTTGAAAGCGCCACAGGTGTGGAATGCAGGTGACAAATACGCTATCGCCAACTTGCAACGCGCCCGCGGCTGTGCCGTCAAGCGGTTCGCGAAGGTCACCAGAAAAATTCACCGCGGTATTGGCGGTGCCAGTTCCATTTTTGTCAACGACATGCTTCACGCGGTCTGCGTACTTGGTGTACCAATCCATGCCGTTCACGCGCTTGCTTGCCCACTTTGTGTAGATCGCCAAGCGATCCTCCACGGTGCGCGCGCGCAAATCCTCTATCAGCCACCATGGTGAATATCGATTATCCTCTACGCCGCGGTCTTGTCGCTCGCTTTCAACCACCATGAGCGAGCCATCTTGAAGAACGGTGAACGCAACGGGGTCGGCAACAAGGGGCTCTTTTGCCCATAATTTCCATTGAAATCCATGGGGGGGTTTCACGCCCTCAGGATCATGCGGAGGTTCTTTGGGCTCTTCTGGGGATTGCTCTAGTGATTTATTGTCAATTGGTGCCCCAACTGTTTGGAGAACAGATTGGTTTCCAAGACCCAACAAATTTACAGCAACAAAAAAAGACAGAACCAAAATAATCATTATTCCATACTAACCAGCACAAATGCTAAATCGCCCGTATCGACTACACCATCGCGTGTCACATCTTCTGGGCAGCCATCGCACTCTCCAAAAGAAAGAAGAATAATTGAGACATCGCTTGAATCGATTATGCTATCGCCATTGACATCAGCGTTGAAAGGTTGGCAAGCATCTGGAATGCCATCTGCGTTGATATCTGAATCAGAGCCAAGATCAATGTTGCAGCGATCTGGAATACCGTCGCTATTACAATCGCTTGACCATAAAATGAATGAGGCACCACCGGAAAGCGTGGCTCCAGTGTTGAGATATGGCGCGCCGATGAACCCGAAATCACCTTTAACGCAACCGACATTGCCAGCGTAAGAAACTGCTTGTCGTTGCCAACCAGGAGATAAATCGAGATAAAGTGCAACCGAACCGGTGGCGTTTGCTTCTGGTCGCACACCCACAAGCAAACGACCATTGCTCAGAGAAACTGACGAGCCAATTTGATTGCGGCCTGCCCCGTATCCACCACGTAAACTCGAATCGAAATACCACGAACCCGCGTGGAGATAGGTCATGACCGCGCCAGAAAGATAGCCATCTGCACCATCGGTGGGCGCGCCGACAGCCAAGCGGTCGCCGTCAAGCGCAATGGAGTGTCCGAACCGGGATGAGTTCACAGTGCCTTGAATTCGACTTTCAAGTGACCACGCATTTCCGATTTTTTGAAAAACATATGCGGCGCCCGGCGTTCCATTAGAGGATGTTTCATACGGAGTGCCCACTGCAATTTTTAACCCGCTTACGGCAACGCTAGATGCGAACGCTGCGCCAATTTGAGGCGTAGTGGCGGTTAATTTACTTTCATATATAAATGTTTCGCCAGACTTGCGAAATACAAACACCGCACCGGACGAAGCCAATCCATTTGTTTGATGTCCACGCGAACTAATTACAAGTACGTTGCCATCGAGCGCCAACGACTCGCCAAATAAATCGCCGTAGGTTGGTTCGGGACAATTAATGGTTTGAGTGAGTTGCCATGACGTGCCATTGAGGGAGTAGACATAGACGCGGCCTGTTGCAACGCCTGCTGCTCGGGCTCCCGGAGCCCCAACAATGATCATGCCAGTTCCAATTTCCGTGGCGTTACCAAACTGCGCGTTCTTCTCTGCGTCTGGCGCAGTGAGCGAATCGCTGACAATCCAATGTTCGCCAACGCGGTCATACACCAATACTTTGCCAGCAAAACTTGCGCGTTCATCGTTGCCTGGAATGCCAACAACAGCCGTATTTCCGCTGGCAGACCCGCTTTTTCCAAAGAAATCATTGGCAACTGGCGTGGTGGGGAGGGTCTGCACAGTTAAACCGCTGTCACAAAATGTGAGCGCTGCCGGCGCTGTACACGGCGCGGCGTTGAGCAACGCGCATGAATCTAGCGCCCCGTTGCCATCGCAATCACTGCCGCGCCCAAACGCAACATCCAGAGCGTCAACCACACCATTGACATTGCAATCAACTGTTGGCGTAGGACCACGCGAGCAGCGCGCGTTGGCAATGGTGTTGATTATCAAACCAATCGAGTACGCGTTGTTGGCTTCATTTGCTTGACCAAGTTGAACGCCTGTTGGCGTGTTGTCAAACAAAACATTTGGATTTGAAAAGTGATCAATGCGATTACCGGGCGAATACGCCATGATCGTTCGGTATTGACTTCCACCGCGACCATAAAAACGCCAACCAACGCTGAATGGATACAAACCACCAATCGTGCAACCTCCTCCGTCGCCGTTGGCGTGACAGCAACCCCAGTTGTGGCCAAGTTCATGAGCGAATGTTTGCGTGGCTAGGCAACCCCACGATGTCACGCTGAAAGGAACTTCATTTGCCGCGGAAGCTGAGTTGTCGTACAGCAAGTAGGCAATGCCGCAATATTCGCCATCGCCTCGAATAAGCGCCACCATGTCGGCGCCAGTGACATCGCGTAAGGAATGTGCCCAATCAAGTTGGCCGTCGCTAGGATTGGCGAGACGCTCCAAATCACTTGAAAAATCGTCGCTAACGTAGTCAGTTTCAAGAACCATAACGGGAGTAATGCGCGCCGACATTGCGCTGTTTTGATAAGCCAAGTTTGCGCTGGAAATTGCCGCTGCAATTTGGCCTTCAATAGCGGCCTTGCCACCCGCTTCAGTCTTTGCGCCAGCGGTGTAGAGCACCAACAAATCCACCGGTTTGCCGGTGTCGCACGAGCTCAAGCTATTCATTGGTAAAGCGTTCCCTTGCTGTGCAACGCGTTGCGGCGAACCAGCACAAGGTGGCAGGCGCGATTCATCAATCCAATCAAGCGAGGAGATACCGGTTTCGCTTGCAAGAATTCGCCAACGGCGGCCATCGTCGCCACGCATGAAACCAGAAACTTCGTCGCCGCGAATGACAAGCACGCCACTACCAGTGCCGCCGTCGGTGGAATCAAGGCCGCTTTTAAAGATTAAAGTTTGCCAACCTGATTCGTCGGATTTCATGGACGCAAGCACAAGCTGCTCGCAACCAGCGGGGCGAATGTCGGCGGGCGCTGGATCATCCGTTGTGAGCGTCATGAGTTCCGGAATAAGCGTGGGGTCAAGCTCGCGCGACGCTATGACAGAGTTGCGCGCAGAGGTGGTTTGTATTGCGTTTGAAAGTGCAAGGCTGCTCATCGTTGTGGGAGCAGTAGGTGCATTTTGACTCGCGGTGCTCGACAAGTAAACAGTGGTACTTGAAAGCAAGCACAAACTAAAGAATGAATTAAACATGAGCATTACAACTTATCCCAGAAGTAGGGTTTTTCCATGTTTATTTGGATTTATTTACGAAATTCGAGTTAAAAGACAAAAATTTTGATCTTTTCAAAATCTGTTGGGGGCGTCTAAGCGGCAGATTTAAAATAAACAGCCTTTCAAGTTATATCAAATGGTTGTACCACTGGGTCTGGGCTTGTGGAACCTGAACGACTAGAGCAATTCGAACCCAACGGAGGCCAATAAAGGTTTCAGGCGCAACTTTAAGCCTGCAAGTTGGCTTGGCTGCGCAACCAATGCCAAGTTTGGCACAAGCCCTCGAGCATGGAAACTTGCGGTATAAATTTTAGCACAGATGTAGCCGCGGAAATATCCGCGCATGAATGCGGGCTGTCCGCGTCACGCGGCGGCAAGTGACGCGGCGGAATTTTTATATCAGTAATGTCCGCGATCATGTCCAGTAGTTGCCGCAGCGAAGTGGCGTAGCCAAGCCCAATGTTAAATCGCTCCCCGCGCAGATTGCGCCGCGGATCGGCCGCACGCAGAAACGCCTGCACCACATTGGCCACCGGAACAAAGTCGCGTGTTTGGTCGCCGCTGCCAAACAGCGATGCGGGTTCACGCTCTTGCGCCGCACAAAGAAACGCTGCAATGGCTGCGGCGTATGCGCCGGTTGCGCTTTGACGCGGACCAAACACATTGAATAACCGCAAGCTTGCGGCATGGGTGTTGTGTGCGCGCGCGTAACTTTCTGTAAATATTTCGCCCTGCGCTTTGCCTGCAGCGTATGGACTTGCAGCCATCAATGGATTGCTTTCGCGCGACGGAATTATTGGAGCGAGCCCGTACACGGCGGAACTGGATGTGAAAACCACGCTTGAAATTTTCGCGGCCGCGCACTCACGCAGCACGATTTCTGTACCCAAAATATTGCTATTGAAATGCTTGTCGGGCTCGTGCACGCTTTGTGAAATGCCCACCATGGCGGCTAGGTGAAAAACATGGCTGCAACCTGTAATGGCGTGGCGTACGGCAGCTGCGTCACTCACGCAGCCAACAATCAGTTCGGCATGCGGCGAGGTGGGTACGCCAATAATATTGCGCCGATCGCCCGTACTTAAATTATCAAGCACCCGCACATGCGCACCGGCCGCAAGCAGGGCATCAACAATGTTGGAGCCAATAAAGCCTGCGCCACCAGTGACTAGCGCGGTGGCTCCGCGCATGTGTTGCGCGTAGTCGGGGCATTTCTCGGCGGATATGTCAGAAATATTGCTGGGCACGCATTCAAAGTATAAGCCAGATATGAAGCGGTTACTCATGAATCGCCGATAGAAACAAAGAGTTACGATCAAAACTACAAATGCATCCAAACATGCCGCGCCGCTTTACGAAAGCCTTTGTATGAACGCCTCGCAGCAAGCCACAATCAATACTCATCCGCAAGTGGCTGTTGTGTATCACTTCTTTCCGCACTATCGACGCGCCATCGTGGAGGAGTTGGCGCGCAGCAAGCATGCAGACTTCACATTTATTGGCGATGATCACGATCGCGGATACGCGCACGGCATTCGCGCCGCGCAATTCACGGCAGCCGTGAAATTTATTCTTGCACCCGCGCATAGATTCGGCGGACCATTTCGATGGCAGTGGGGCGCGGTGCGCGCGGGCATGAACCCCGCATTTGATACCGTCATTTTTCACGCCGTCCCGCACTGGCCATGCACATGGATTGGCGCAATCGCTGCCCGCCTTTTTGGCAAGCGTGTGTTCTTTTGGGGCCACGGATATTTATCGCAACCGCGCGGACTGAAAGGTTTGGTTCGAAAATTGTTCTACGCCATACCGCATCAGCACATGTTCTATGGACGCGGATCCAAGCAGATTGCAATGGAGCACGGTTGGTCGCCTGAACATCTACATGTGATTTACAACAGCCAAGACATGGCGGAGCAAATCGCGGCGCGTGAAAAAGTGAGCGCGGCAGAAGCAGACCAAATTCGACGTGAAATTTTTGGTGACGCCATCACGCCCGTGGTGATTTGCACTACTCGACTCATTGCGCTGCGGCGACTTGACTTGCTTATTGACGCCATTGCAGAGTTGAAACGCCGCGGCATAAATGCAAACTTAATTATTGTTGGCGACGGGGAAGAGCGCGCGGCACTAGAAGCCCAAGCCGCCGCACGCGGCGTGCGCACTCACTTTGAAGGCGCTTGTTACAACGAACAGCGAATTGCGCAACTTGTCATGGCCAGCAATGTGACGGTGGCGCCTGGCATGGTTGGCCTAACCGCCATGCACAGTATGGTGTACGGCGTGCCCGTTGTCACGCACAATGATGCGGACAATCAAATGCCTGAGTGGGAAGCCATTATTCCAGGCAAAAATGGCTCGCTTTTCAACAAAGACAACATCGCATCTCTGGCCGACGCAATTCAATCCTGGCTAACAACTCCGTATCCAACGGTCGAAACGAAAGCCGCGTGCCACGCTGTCATGGATCGATTTTGGAACCCCACTTATCAGCGCTGCGCCATTGAGCGCGCTGTGTGCGGTGAGCCCGCGGATGATTTGTTTGACATCAAGTAGGTGAGCGACGAATCTTTTTCAACGCGCCGACTACAAATCCGTCAATAATGTTGCGAATGTCAGCGTGCAAGAAACGCATAATCCAAATCGCAAGCAGTGTGGCGATTGGCCCAACAACAAATAGTGACGCGATGTCGCCTAGACGACCAAAACTACTTAACCATTGCGTGAGCATGTAGAAGCCACCAAACAGTGGCACGCACACAACCCATGGTCGTATGAAAATGGCAAGCGCATCAAACAAGTGCTTGCGCGGCGAGGTAAGAGTGCACAACCACACCACAAGCGGCGCACTTATTGCCCAACATGCGCCGCTTGCAAGAGCAATACCAAGCGCACCTTTCCAATCGGCGCACATCCAGTAAATAGGAAGTGAAATTAAAAGCTGAATTCCTTGCCACACAAAAAATGTTCCAAAGCGCCGTTGTGCGCGCAGGCACGACATGGATGGGCCGGTGGCAAAGTAGAAAGCCTGCATCAAACTCACCACTTGAAAGACAGGAATAGCGGGTTGCCACTTGGCGTCTAGTACAAGCCTAAACAACGGCTCAGCAAGAACGGCTTGAGTGAAACAAATCGGCACACATACTGCGCTGAGTACGCGTTGTGCTTTGAGAAAACCAGCAACTTGTCGCTCTGGATCATCTTGCAAGCGTCCAAAGATTGGTTGCAGTACAACGCCTAGTTGGTACGCGATCACCGTGTTGGCTTGGCCAGCGATACTAAATGCCAATCCAAACAAGCCGACTTCGTATTTGCCCGATACAAAGCCGAGCACCAATATTTCCAACATCACAATAATGTTGTGTATGTATTGGGCACTAGCGGCTTTTGCAAACGACCTAAACAAATACAACGCAAGCTTTGGGTGAAAGCGCGCAGAATGTGGGACGGTAGCTAGGCGTGAATACCAAGTTGCTTTTGCTGCAACATTTACAATTTGAGGAACAACCAGTGATGCAGAACGACCACCCAAAATAGCCATGACTACCGAGAGCAAAGTTGAACCCATTTGAACAACGCCATCTATAAAAGCCATCTTTGGATATGCCAACCTCAGGCGCATTGCGGAAAGGGGAACCACAAATTTGGCTTCAATGATTGGGCGAATTGCTTGAACAGCCAAAAGACCAATGAGCCAACCGGTTGGGTAGTCACTGTAAAAATAAATCACCACAGGAATACTTAATAGTGTTACGACCGCAGTACAGCATCCAATAATCAGTGCAAGACCCGCAGCACTAGGTGCAAGCAACTCAAATCGTTTTGGGTGCGAGATCAACACATCGCCAACCGTGAGTGGCAGAAAAATACAAAGAAATTGAAATATGGCTAAAGACCCAACACCTACCCCGTATTCCGCAGGCGTTAAAAAATACGCAATAACAAACATTGCTCCAGCGGTGAACGCCTTGTTGATCAACCACTGCGCCGAGTTCAACAGTGATCCGCGCATTGCAACGCCACCCAAATTTTGTGGCTGACCCAAAGCAGCAGTGTTTGATGATGAATCCGCCATGTTTATGCAATACTAACGGAGACAGCGCAGCTAATCTTCCAACGCGATAGTTGTGATTTAAAATCGTATATGAATCTACAGAGTATGGTCTTGTGATATCTTTACGCCACTATGTGTGGAATTTTCGCCGTCATTTGTAGAAGCACAAGCAAACTTCCCAGCGATACCACATTGCGCATGCAGCGCGCCCTGGATGCTATAAAGCATCGAGGTCCTAATGCTCGTGGAACTCATATTGATCCCTCCGGCCATTACGCCGTTGGACATGTTCGATTATCTGTAATTGATTTAGATGAATCAAGCAATCAACCATTTTGGTCAGATTGCGGGCGTTATTTTATAATATTCAATGGCGAGATATATAACTATTTAGAAATTCGCGCCGAACTTGAAAAAGACGGAATTATATTTAGAACCAAGTCAGACACGGAAGTGTTACTTGCTGCCCTTATTCAATGGGGGACAGGTGCAATCAATCGATTTAATGGCATGTGGACTTTTGTATTTGGTGACACTCAAACCAACCAGTTTGTTATATCTCGCGACCGATGGGGCGTGAAGCCACTTTTTTGTTGGGAGCACGATGGTCAGTTGATTCTTTGCTCCGAGGCGAAAGGAATTATTGCGTGGCTTGGAGCGACACCAAAACCGAATAAAAATTCGATAGGGTTATTTTTAAAATATGGAATTGGCGGAGAGTGCGAAGAATCTTGGTTTGAAGGTATCAATCGATTTCCACAAGCATCGTTCCAGCGAGTAGATCTTAAATC
>SXGQ01380505.1_pt1 | contig 28954 bp, 23 predicted proteins | sample 3178371 | NCBI WGS metagenome assembly SXGQ01 (sample SAMN11356859, study PRJNA531348) | freshwater metagenome | isolation source: freshwater sample F1-20 | place: China: Fuxian Lake, Yuxi | collected 2017-12-25 | reverse complement strand
GGCCGGGGCCGCGACCACCTCGGCCGGCGCGATCACCCGCTCCGCGACGAGGACGATGAGGGTGGCGAGGAAGAGACCGGCCAGGAGGCTGCCAAGGAGACGCATCCCGCCATGATACCATGGGACGGACGAAACGCGCAAGGGGCGCGGGCCAACTATTGTACTTTTATTAAAAACCTGCGACGGGCCCACGACGACCGGCGGTCAGCGCCGCCGCAGACGCACGACGATCCGGGCGGGGACCGGGGCGTCGGGGCCGGGATGGGGCAGCAGGACGAAGTCGTCCGCGGCGATCGCCGGGCTCGGGCCGACGACTTCCCAGCCGGCGGCATGGCGCGGCAGGAAGGCCACCAGGGGCCGGCCGCCGCGCTGGGAGCCATTGGTGTCCACCGCCACGAAGGTGCGCGCGCCGGCGGCCGGGGTGATGATCCATTCGACCTCCCCCGACGGCAGGGTCGTCAGGGTCTCGTGCCAGCGCAAGGGACCGGGCGCCATCCGCGCATCCCAGCGGGGGTCGCCGTAAAAGATCGTCATATCGCGGTCGAACTCAAGACCCCGGCGATCCCCGGCGGATACCCGTCCGGCCGCGACCTCCTGGAGCCGCCAGAGCAAGGCATGGTGATTGGCCAGCCAAGCTTGGTTGAGGTTAAAGCGGCCCGGCTGCTCCACGAAGTAATCCAGGACCCCCCAGCCGGCGTAGCCGAACCAGGTCGGCTGGACATAGCCGACCATCTGGCGGACCCCGCCGGAAGCCATCCAGGACAGGGCCATGCAATCCCCGCCCGGGACGTTACCCATGAGACAATTCCCGATGGGTAGGTAGACCTTCGGGTTGGCGGCGTCGAGGCGGTGCACCGTCCCGTCGAGAGCCTTGCCGAGGATGACCCCGTCTTTGTGACCGAAGGTGCCGTTGCGATAGCGATAGCCCGGCTGCCAATCGTGCTCCGTCGCGTGCCCGGAAGTGATGAAGAGGTCGGTGTTGCCCTCGTTGAGGCGGGCGACGATCCGGGCGGTCGAGTCCTTCGGTCCGGCCACCTCCCGCGGCGCCCCCCCCGCGGCTTTCTCCCAGCTTTCCCCGGCCTTGAATTCGGAAAACCAATAGCCCTGTTCGACGCACTCCATCGCGAACGACGTGCCGGCGCCGACGGTGCGGATGATCAGCGGCTGGCCGGGCGCGGCGAGCTTGAGCGCTTGGGCGGCGTCCCGACCCGTCACCACGCCCCATTGGAAATCCTCATAAGGATCGCCGTCGTTCTCGCGCGCCAACCGATGCATGACCACCGCGGCCTTGGGCCCCAGTTCCTCGGGGCGGGCGACCCACGTCACGAAACGCGGCTGCAGGCGCCGCAATTCTTCCTGTTGCTCCGCCGGGGAGGCGCGGAAGACCAGCACCTTGGCCGCATGGGCCGTCTCCAAGGCGGCCACGACCTTGGCCCAACCCTCGTCATAACGGGTCGGCGCCGAGACGAGGACGACCGAATCAGCGGCGCGCGCGACGAGCGCGACGGCCAGGAACAACCATGGACGCACGACGGACGGCATGGCTCAGGGCTTCTCGAAGATGAGGAGGTGCTGCCAGGGCAGGTCGGGCTTGTTCATCACGAAACGGAAGCCGGCGGCCTCGAACTCCTTGCGGGCTTGGGCCTCCGAAAGCTTGTGGTGTGGCTTGATCGGCACCTTCGGGTCTTCCTCCCGGTACTCGAGCAGGTAGATGCGACCCTTCGGCTTCAAGGCGGAGCGAAGCGAAGCGAGCATCTCCACGGGGTGATCGAACTCATGGTAGGCGTCGACCATCAGGGCGGCGTCCAGGGACGCCGGCGGCAGTTTGACGTCGTCGATCGCCCCGAGGTGCGGCTGGACGTTGGGGATGCCCAGGCGGGCCGACTCCTTCTTCAGGAAATCCAGCATCTCCGGCTGGATATCGACGGCGACCACCCGACCGCGCGGGATCTTGGGCGCGATCCGGAAAGAATAATAACCCGAGCCCGCCCCGATGTCGGCGATGACGGCGTCCGGCGCCAGCTCGAGCAAGGCGATGGCCTTGGACGGAGCCTCCTCCTTCTCGCGGTTGTCGCGCTCCAGCCAGCCGATGCCGGGATGGCCCATGACCTGGGAGATTTCGCGGCCCATCCAGGTCTTGCCGATGCCGTCCGGAGAACGCGGACAGGTGCCGTAAGCCGGGGCGACGACCGGCGCCGGGGCCGCGGGCGCGGCCGGCGCGGAAGCCACCGCGGCGGGCTTGGACCAGAGGTAGAGGCCGACCGTGGCGAGCAGCAGCAGGACGGCGGTAAGCGCGGGGTGACGGCGGAACATACCCTTGTTCCTAGGCCCGGCGGACCAAAGCGCAAGTCCGCCCACGCTTGACCCGCCCGCCGGGGAACGCCACCCCTTCCCTACCGATGCGTTGCGCGACCGAGTGGACCTTGATCGACACCGAGACCACGGGTCTGTTCGCTCCGATCCATGTGGTGGAGGTCGCCGCGGTCCGGATGCGTGGCTGGGAACCGACCGGCGAGACCTTCCAGGCATTCCTGGACCATGATATCGAGATCCCGGGCGAGGTCGTGGCCATCCATGGTTATGACCGCGCCTTCCTCCGTCGCCATGGCGCCACCCCCCGCGAGGTCCATCGCGCGTTCCGCGACTTCCTCGGCGACCGTCCCATCTGCGCGCACAACCTCAACTACGACCTCGACCGCTGCCTCCTGCCGGAGTGGGCGCGGTTACGCGTGGGCACCAACCACGTGCGAGGCTTCTGCACCGTGAAGCTCGCCCGCCGGACCTTGCCCGAACTCAAGTTCCACGGCATGGGCCTGCTCACGCGGAAATATCAGCTGACGCGCGCCAAGGCCCACGCCGCGCTGGCGGACGCCCAGGCAACCGCCCAACTCGTCAGCCAGGTCCTCGCCCCCCGGTTGCGCGGGACGTCCTTCGAGGACTTCGCCGCGCTGGTGCGCTTCTCAGAGATGGAGCGCCGCCGGGCCGTGAAGGCCTTGGGCGCGGGGCCCGCGCAATAAAAAGGCCGACCTCGCGGTCGGCCTCTTCAGGCGAAACCTGGCCGGCTTACTTCTTGGCCGGTTCGGTCTTCTCGACCGGGTTGCACTTCTCGCAGACCTTCGAGTCCTTGGCCGCCTTGACGCAGCAAGGGTGGTTGCACTTTTCACCCTTCTTATCGGCCTTCTGGCAGCAACCGCCGTCCTTGAACTTGGAGGTGTCCACCTTGGTATCGGCGGCGACGGCGACGAGGGTGAAAGCGAGGGACAGCGCGAGGAGGAGATTCTTCATGATGGTCTTAATCTATGACGACCAAACCAGAAGGCAACCACAAGCTTCGGGTGACCCTGTTCGCCAAAATCAGGCCCGCCACAAGATTTCGGGCCTCGAGCCCATCGATAGGGTATTGCGAGGGCGATGGGTCTCCTGCAATTTAACTGGGTGAAGGCCACCTGCCCAGCCCATACCCCCTGCCGGGGACGACAGGGCTTCGGGCTGGTGCTGGCCTTGGTCGTGATGGGCATGGCGGTGATGACCATCATCGTCATCGCCGGCTTCCTCTCCGTGGAGAGCCACCTGGCGCTCCAACATCAGCTCGGCTTGCGGGCGCGCCTCAACGGGGTCGTTTCCCTGCGGCTGGCCTTGGCCCACCTCCAGCAGGAAGCCGGGCCCGACCGACGGGCGACCGCCCGCGCCGACCTGACCCAACCCGAAGCGACCGCCGCCGACGTCCGCAACCCGATGTGGACCGGCGTCTGGCGTACCGACCGACCGAACCAGCCGCCGAGCTGGCTCGTCTCGGGCGAGGATCCGACCAAGCCGGCCGCGCAGTCCGAACCCTTGGTCGGCACCGACACGCTGCCGCCCGCCCTCGCCTACCCGGAAGGCTACGCCCTGCCCTGGGAGGTCGACCATGCCGCTCGTTGGAACGAACTGGGCTTCATCCGCCTGGTGGGACCGGCCAGCGCGACCGCGGCCGAGGACGCCGGACCGACGGACCCCATCGGCGCGAAGCCCAGCGGCTTCGTCGTACGCCCCAAGCTACACCTCATCGAACCGGAAGCCAACGGCGCGGAGCGTCGTCTCGGCAGCTTCGCCTACTGGATCGGCGACGAAGGCGTGAAAGCCCGCGTCAACCTCGAGGAAACGCGGACGGCGCTGCCCGCGACCGACCGGCAGGCGCGCGCCGCCCTGCGCAGCGCCGCCACCCCGGGGATCCGCTTGCTCAAGGGCGGTGAGGGCGTCGCCGATGAGGCGCAGGCCTTCGCCGCGACCTCGCCGCGAGACCTCTCCCTGCTCCCAGGCTTCGCCGCCGATCCGGCCGCCACGCGTCGCCTGTTCCATGATGTCACCACCACGGCGGCCGGCGTGCTCGCCGACGCCGCGAACGGAGGCCTGCGGCGCGACCTCTCCCTGGCCTTCGAGCTGTCCGACGCCGAGTTCGCCAAGACGGAGTTCGGCGGCGGGACGGCGGCGCCCGCCACCGGGACCGAGAACGGTTACGCCAACCTCAAGATGCGGGCGCCGATCAACGGACGCCTCCTGGAGACCACGCCCATCTTCAACCGCCAGACCCCGGAAGGCAACCTGCGCGGGCCGACCTGGTGGGCCCTCCGGGACTACCACCGGCTCTACCAACAGATCGGCTGGGTCGGAGGCGTCCCCACGCTCAGCGCCCGCACCTACTTCCCGAACGCCGGCAACCTTCACACCCGACCCGACAACGGCAACGATGCCACGGTGCGCCAGCGCAACTACCTATACGCCGCGGCCCATTCCGGGGACCGGGTGACGCTGAACCCGGCCGTGACCGACGTCGGGGTCATCGACGAGGCCGGCTGGAAACTCGACCCCGCGCCGATCCCGCGCCCCTTCAACTGCGCCGTGACGCCTTACGTCGAGCGCGTCTTCCTCGTGTTCAACCTCATCAAGGAGACCACCCGGGGCGGCATCACGGTCTACCTGAGCCTGACCCCCGTCGTGGTGTTGCACAACCCTTACAACGTCGCCCTCACGATCCGCCCCACGCCGGGAGACTCGGCGCTCGCGCTGACTTTCTCCGACTGGGACCGGTGGATGTTCCGCGTGACCCGCCGCTCCTACGTCTACGCCCGCGACAACCCGTATGACGAAATCCAGCCGACGCCCCTGACCTTCACCTACGAGAAGAACCTCGGGGATTACTACCGCTTCGCCGACCCCCGCGCGATCAACGACGCCGACCTCTTCCGCGTCTACATCGATCAGATCAGCCTGCAACCGGGCGAACGCAAGGTGTACACGCCGACCACCGGCGCCCGCTCGCCCTGGTCGCGCGTCGTCAAACTGGGCAACGCCTTCAACTACCAGGGTGGATTCTCCGACGACAACGTCGACTGGAGCGCGCTCTGGCCGGGCTTCAAGTGGTATTATTTCAACCCCTTCTGGTATCCGCCGGCATTCGGTTACCCGCCCTCGGATAGCTTCACCTTCGAGGTCGTCCCTGACGGCAAGCTCACGGTCCGCACCTCCCTGACCTGCTGGCCGAAGGACATGATGAAATTCCCGGCCGCCAGCTCGATCGGCATGCCCACCAACGCCTACCCGGCCTTCGACCTCTACAACCGGTCGAGCGAGCACAGCATCCTGACTTTCCGAGGTATCGACGCCCGCGCGGGCTTGCCGGGGCCGCTCCACGTCGGCGATATCGTGACCCAGACGCCGGAGAAATCCCCCGCCCCGGGCATCCACCAACCCGGTCTGATCATCGCCGCCATCGAGATGTCGGCCAAGACCGCCCGTGAGAACTCGGTCTCCACCGCCGGCCAGCCGCCGAGCGCGGCCGGAGCCTTCCCGCTCTTCACGCACTCGAACCCGCTGGCGGCCGTGCTCGGGGCCGACGGCGCCGGCCGTGCGTCGATGGCCGAGGGCTCCGGGTTCGGCGGAGCCTCGCCGAGCTTCCGGCTCCGCGTGACCCGACCGACCGGAGGCATGAACGCCTGGCTCGGCCTGTTGCAATCACCCGGGGGCACCGCGCCGCTGACCTACGGCGGGCTCAGCAACCAGACGGACGGCAACCTGGCGTCGATCCATACCGAGGTACCGCTCACCCCGCCGACCTCCCTGGGTCAATACGCCCACGCCAACTTCAGCCTGCGGGACCAACAACCGCTCTATGGCGTCGGCAACAGTTTCGCGCACCCGCAGGTGGAGCCCACCCGGACGTACAGCACCTTCCAACGCTGGACCGAGTTCGACGCGCCCTACCTCCTGAACGCCGCCCTCTGGGATGGTTTCTTCCTTTCGGGCGCATCCCCGCGGCTATCACCGCTGACCAGTCCGGCCAGCCCCGTGCCGTCCGACCCGGAGGCCAACCGCCCGGGCATATCCTACCCGTCGACCCGCTCCCTCGCCGAAGTCCTCGACGATTTCATGGCCCAACGGGGCAAACTGGAGAATCCACGGATGCGGCTGACCGGCGAGGCGCCCGCCTCCCGCTCGGCGCTCGGCGACTACCGGCGCTCGGCATCGGCGTTGCTTAACGACGGCGCCTTCAACGTCAACTCGACCTCGGTCGAGGCCTGGGCCGCGTTCCTCGCGTCGGCGAAACGCATCGCCGTCGCCAAGTGGCCCGCGACCGGACCATCCGCCGACGCCAACGCCCGCTTCCCGCGCGCGGCGCCGACCGGCTCCGAGCCGATCGCCACCGGCGCCTACAATGAGCCTGCCAAGTCCAACTGGACCGGGTTCGTCAACCTCACCGACGCGCAGCTTCGCCTGCTGGCCGCGGCCATCGTGCGCGAGAACAAGGCGCGTCACGCGCTGACGACCCGCGTCGAGCGGGACGCCGTCTCCCCGCCGACCTCGCGACTGTTCCGCGGCCTCACGAAGGCGACGACGCCGTACCTGAGCCTGGCCGAATTCATCAACCGCTTCCTCACGCCAGGCTCAGCCAACGCCTGGGCCACCCGTTGCGGCGCGCTTCAGGCGGCCATCTTTGGGGCGGACAACCCGCCGACCAACGGCCCGGTTTCAGCCGGCCTCACCGACCGGCTGACGAATCGCTACACCGTCGGGATGTTCGGAGCCGGCGAATTGATCCCCCCGAGCGGTCTGACCTACCCGTACCCCCGGAACATCGAGGCGATGGAGCCAGGCGGCGCGAACCGCACGCACGTCGCGATGGGCGTGCCGGGCAACCTGTTGCAGACCGACCTATTGGAAGCGCTCGGCCCAGCCCTCGCCTCGCGATCGGACACCTTCATGATCCGCGCATACGCGGAGACGTCGGGCGCCGACGGTAATCCCGCCGCCTGCCTGGTGGAGGCGGTCGTGCAACGGCTGCCGGTGTTCGTGAACGACCTCGACCCCGCCGAATCGTCCTTCAAGGACCTGCGCACGGAGAACAAACTCTTCGGCCGACGCTTCAAGGTCATCTCCCTCCGCTGGCTCAAACCCCATGAGGCCTGAACTCGCCCTGTTCCTTGCCGCCAGCTGGGTCGCCGCGGCCGAGACTCCCCGACCTCAGGCGGAGGCGTCCGTGCAGTTCATCTCCCTGGCGGGCGACCGCGAGGACCTCGCGCTTTGGGACGGACGCCGCGCGACGCCGCTGCGTCTATCGGCGGATTTCTTCGGTCCGCGGCTGCGCTACGCCGGCGACACCCGCCTGAGCCTGATCCAACTCCCGCCCACCGGTACCCGGCCGGATACGACCGCGCAGGCTGTCCCCGCGGCGAACCCGCCGCCCGTCGCACCCGGCCCGGTCATCGCCTGGCTCGACCTCCCGCCGTCGGATACGAGCGGCGGTCCTCTGAGATTGATCCTACTCGTGCAGCCGGAAGCAGGCCGGAACGGCATCGTCGCGATGAAGGACTCCGACCGGGACTTCCCGGCGGGCTCCTTGCGCTTCCTGAACCTGTGCGACTTCCCGCTCTCCCTGGAGTCCGGCGGGAGCACCACCCCGGTCGCCGCGAAAGGCACCGTCGTCCTGCGACCAAAGGTCGCCCCCGGCGGCTATTTCGACGCGGACATCTACTCGTCCGAGAATCAGGTGAGGCGGCTCGCCTCCCACCTCCACTTCTTCCACGCTGCCGATCGGCGAACCTTGCTGTTCGTGTTGCCGGTCGAGAAGGGCACCGGACTGGTCCGCCTGCAGCCGGTCGAAGAGCCGCCCTCATCCGGCACAAGCGGCTCGGCGTTCGACGCCCGCATCAAGCCGCCCAAGGCCCCCAGATAAGCCCGCAAAGGCGGTCGGTTAATCGAGCGAATACGGCCGTTAAGAAGCCCCCCCATGTGAATGGGGTTACGACCTTGTATTAAGGGCATTCAAGACCATTTTCACCCTACCCCGTGCCCCTCATCGGTCCCCCGCATCCCATGATCGCCTCGAGTTCCCCGGTTCGCCGGGGTTTCTCGCTGGTCCTCTCGTTGACGATCATGGCGCTGATGCTGGTCGTGATCATCACGCTGGTGTCTTTCCTGAAGATCGAATCGCAACTCGCGACCAACGCGGTCGCCCGGAGCCGGGCCCGCCTGCAGGCGATGGTCTCGCTCCGCTTGGCGCTCGCCCACCTGCAACAGGAAGCCGGGCCCGATCGCCGGACCACGGCGCGCGCGGACATCTGCGCGGACACGATGCAAAAGGGCTGGGATTGGACGACGATCCGGAACCCCCTGTGGACCGGCGTGTGGCGCACCGACAAACCCGCGCAACCGCCCGCCTGGCTCGTCAGCGGCCGGCACGACCGACCCGCCGGCATCCAGACGATCTCCCTTTCCGGCGTCGTCGCCTACGACGCGACCCCGCATCTCCCGTGGGACATCACCTACAACCCTCAGGGCCTCAACGTGGTGAGACTCGTGGGGGATGCCAGCGCCACCGCCGCGGAGCTCCCCTCCGGCACCAGCCTCGGCAAGCCCGACGGACGGATCACCTTGCCTCGGGTCACGCTGCCGGACCCCGGCGTCGGCGGGACCTATGCCTACTGGATCGGCGACGAAGGCGTCAAAGCGCGCCTCAACCTGACCGACCCGCGCCTGACTCCGCCGACCGGCACGGCGACCGAACAGACCAAACAGGAGGCCTTGCGCGGGGTGGCGCGCGCCGGCGTGGAAATCCTCCGCGGCCTCGAGACCATGCCCCCGGGCGGCATCGATCCGCGCGTCCGCTCCATGCAGGAACTCCCGCTGCTCACTTTGGCGACCGGCGCGGGCCTCGTCGAGACGACCCCGCCGACGATCGCCAAGCGGCTGCAGACGGAGACCACCTTCTGGTCGCGCGGGGTGAATTGCGACACGCGTTTCGGTGGCCTGAAGATCGACCTTTCCCTCGCCTTCGAGCTCCCCGACGCGGCGTGGGCGGCCAGCGAGTTCGCCGCCGGTGCTCCGCCTCGGACCGCGGACAATCTGGGTGAGCTGACCGGCGTGACCTACCTCTTCCACCCGAACGAGCAGACCGACCGACGGGCCTACGGCGACAGAAAGGTCAACGTGCCCTACGACGGCGCGAACCATTGGCTCAGCCCGGTCTACACGTTCGCGGTCAACCCCAACAACACCGCCGAGCTGGCCCGCGGACCGACCTGGGACGCGCTCCGCAATTACCACCGGCTTTACAAGGAACTCGACTGGTCCGCCCCGACCGTCCCGACGCTCCGCGCCCGCACCCACTTCCCCAACACCATCAGCCTCGCCGCCTCCGGCTACGGTGGCACCGCCCACTACAGCCATCGCTACAACCGGATGGACTCAGGCGAGAATTACCTGGTGCTGGACAACTTCAAGGGCAAGGAAGCCCCCCGGCCGGTGAAGGTCTCCGTCACGCCGTACGTCGCCCGCCAATTGCTCGTCTGGGGACTCATGGAGGAGGGGGACCTGCGCCTCACGCTCTCGCCGATCACCGTGCTGCATAACCCCTACAACGTCGCGGTGCGCCTGAGCAAGGAACCGAACACCGCCGACACCGCGGCGATGCGCCTCTCATTCCGCGCCTGGGATAACTGGACCGTCGACTTCAGCACGACGGCCAAGGGCAGCTGGAGCCGGCGGATGATCGACCTCGCGCGGATCACGGACGGCTCGGCGAACTGGAGCGAGAGTTTCCGGACCTACATCAAGGACGGCACGGTCCTCCAACCGGGTGAATTCCGGGTCTTCTCCTCGTCCAGCAACGGTCCGCTACCGTTCACCCGGCTGCCGCCGGTCTCCGCCAACAGCTTCGACTTCCTCGGCGGCTTCTCTATTCCCTGGACCGACGCCAGCGGCGCCCGCGTCTCGCGTCTACCGACCGATACCATCTCGGTCGGCATCCGGAGCACGGGGCCGTTCTATGTCCGCCACCTCCTGACCTGCTGGCCGGGCGACCGGATCATGGACACCGGCAATTCGGGCGACGGCCAGCTGTACAACGTCTGCAGCGAAGTCACCGAGCTGCTCGCGAACGACCTCGACCGCAGCGGCACCGTGCCGAGCAAGACCTACCTTCCGAACTTCCCGGTGGCGCGACCCGGCCAACCCCCGAACATCGTCGCGGTCTTCGACTACGGCGTGCGCTGGCCGCGCGACCCCCTGCCCTTCCCGGTCTTCACGCACTCCAACCCGATGGCCACGATGACGCGGCCGGAGGCCACCGGTATCGGTCCGGGGGACATGCCCGTGGGTTACGCGAAAACCTCCTCCAGCTTCAAGCTGGTGGTGAGGGCGGCCAACACCTGGCCGGAAGTCCTCGAGGCCACCGGCGCCGGCTCCAGCCAGGCCTTCGGCGGACTCAGCGTCTCGTCGGGGCTCAGCGGCCAATCGGCGGCGGTCTACAGCGAGGTTCCCTTGGCGCCGCCGCTGTCGCTGGCGCAGTTCGCGCACGCGAACTTCACGCTCCGCGACCAGGAACCCCTCTTCGCCATCGGCAACAGCTTCGCTTCGCTGTACAACCCGATAAACGCGATGGGAGACTACAACTACGGGGTGACGACGTGGGACCAGACCTGGATGATCAACGCCGCGCTCTACGACCGGTACTATTTCTCCGGCGCGGCGCCCGAGATCGTCCGCGGCGCGACGGTCACGGAGAAACGCCCCCTGGCCACCGTGCTCGACGACTTCGTGGCCGGCCGTGCGCCGCTGGCCAACCCGCGCACCACCCTTTTCTCCAACCGCGACCCGGCCACGGTGCGCGCGATGGTCGGCAACCACCGCCGCATCGCCGGCGCGACCCTCACCGACGGCGCGTTCAACGTGAACAGCACGTCCGTCGAGGCCTGGGCCACGCTGCTGGCCGGCGCCAAGCGCAACGCGATGGGCGCGGCGACCGAGAACCTGCCGCTGGCGAGTCAGAACGCCCGCTACCCTCGGGCCGTGCGCGCCGACAAGGCTATCTACAATTACAAGTCGCCGCACAGCGCCGCCAACGCCTGGACCGGCCTGAGCACCCTCGACGACGACCAGATCAAGCTGCTGGCGCGGTCGATCGTCGCGGAGATCCGCACGCGCGTCCTCCTGCCGCACCGGAGCCTGTTCACCTCGATCAACCACAGCGCCACGGAATCCTACACTATTCCCCTGCCGTTCATCGGGCTCGCCCAGTTCGTCAACCGCTTCCTCTGCGGCTACCACTACGACACCTCCCTGGCCGGCTGCCTGCAGACGGCCATCGTCCGAGCCGACGTGGACGGCGGCAACCTCTCCAACCGGACCGCGAGCCCCGCCCCGGTCTCCAGCCCGACCTTGCTCGCCGCCAACACCTCCCCGGGCAGCGTCCCCTGGACCCCGACGGATACGATCATCCGCGCCAACCTCACCCTGCAGGACCCGCGTACCGAAGGTGTCAATCGCGGCCACCTGCTCATCGGTGCGCCGGGCTCGCTCCTGCAGTCCGACCTGCTGGCGGTCATCGGACCGGCCTTGACCACCCGTTCCGACACATTCGTGATCCGCTGTTATGGCGACGTGACCACCAACCCTGGCTCCCTCACCACGCAATCCGCCTGCTGGATCGAAGCGGTGGTCCAACGCTCGCCCGAGTTCTGCGACCCGTCGCAGTCCCCCGAGACCGATGTCTGCGACCCGACGGACTCCTACCGCTTCAACCCCCAGCTCAAGATGGTGAACCGCCTGCTCGGCCGTCGCTTCCACGTGATCTCCGTCCGCTACCTCACCACCCGCGAACTTTGATGCGCCGCGCCTGCCTCGCCTTGCTTCTGACCGGAGCCCACCTGCTCGCCCAGACCGGGGAAGCCCGCGTCCGCGTCAAATTCCGAGCCCTCTCCTTCGATGGCCCCATCCTTGGCGCCGCCTACCTGGACGGGAAGGACGTCCGCCCGCTGGACCTGAGCGCGGACTGTTTCACGGCCGAGCAGACGTATGTCGGACCCAACCCGCTACGTCTGGTGCTGCGCGACGATGCGGTACCCGCGCCCGCCGCACCGGTTGTCCGCCCCGGTGAGGCCCGGATGGCGACGCTCGCCCAGGAACTGGAGTCGGTCCAACGGCGGCTGTCGACGCTGACCGCCGACGCGCGGGAACGCGGCGGACAGGCCCAGGCCGGCGCGACCAGCGAGATCGCCCAGCTGAAAGCGCGAAGCCAGAGCCTGAACGCCGAGCTCACCCAGCTCGCGCAGGCCTCGGCCCAGGCCGCGGAAGCGCCGCCGACACCGGCGCCGAAAAACGACCCAGCGCCGAAGACCCGACCGGCCGCCGGAGGCGTCGTTCCCGCGCCTACCGCCCAGCCCAAGCCTGCCCGCCCCGCGCACCGTCCGCTGGCCGCTTTCACCTTCCCCGGCGACGGTCGACTCCTGTTGCTGGTCCATCGGACAGACCAAGGCACGACCATCAACGCCATCGACGACCGCGAGGGCGCCTTCCCCTTCGGTAGCATGCAGTTCATCAACCTCACGGGCGGCCCGGTGGAGGTCCGCTTTGGGGCGAAGACCCTTTCCCTCGCCCCGAAAGGCAAAGGCACGCTGCGCCCCGGCGGCGGCAACAACACCTACGCCGAAGGCGAGATCCACACCCGCGCTGAGGACGGCCAGATGCGGCTCGGTTACTCGATGCGCATCTTCCAGCAGGATGATGTCCGTACCCTTTATTTCCTCCTGCCGGTCGAGGATGGCGGCCACGGTGTGCGCCTGAAAGGCATCGAGGAACGTCGCGTGGACGAACCTGTCCCGCCGTCGGTCGGCGGCGCCGGCGAGAAGCCGTCCACCCCGGCCCGCTGAGGTCAGCCGGCGTAACGCCAGTCGAGGATCTCGGCCTGCGGCAGCCGCCGGCCTTGCCAACGGTTCCATTGCAGGCGGACCGCGAGTTCGACGGGCCGACCGGGCTCAGGTAGCCGCGACGCCATGCGCCAGGCGACGAAGTTGAGCCGGCGACCGCCGGACAGCGCCAGCTGGTGACGGAAATTCCCGTCGCCGAACGGCGTGGGCGGGCGATCGAAGGCGAACCCGCGCAGGCCGAAGATGGGCTCGGGATTGCCTTCGCCGTAGGGCTGCAGCAGCTCCAGGTCGTCCAGGAGCCGGTCGGTGACGTCGGCGGGCTTGATCCAATGCACGATATCGAGGTCGCGCCCGTCCGCGTGGACGACGCCGGCGACGCGCTGCGCGGAGACGGCCGCGGCAAAGCGTTCGCGGAAGGCCGGGACGTCGGCCGCGGCGAGGGAGATGCCGACGGCCATGGGATGCCCGCCGTAGGTTTTCAGCAGGTCGGCGCAGGCGGCCAATGCCTCGACCAGGTTCGTCCCGGGGACGCTGCGGCCGGACCCTTTCGCGAGTTCGCCCTCCTGCCCGAGCACGATGACGGGCCGGTCCAAGGCGCGGCAGATCTTGCCCGCCGCGATCCCGACCACGCCCGGATGCCAGTCGCCGAACATGACATGGCCGGCGAGCTCGCCCTGGGCCTCGGCCTGACGCGTGGCCTCCTCGGTGACCTTCTTGTCGATCTCCTGGCGCTCGCGGTTGATCGCGTCGAGCTGGGCGGCGTCGCGCTCGCAATCCTCGCGGGCTTCCGCCAGGAGCAGGTTCAGCGGCAAGGAGGCGTCGGCCAGCCGGCCGCTGGCGTTGATACGGGGCCCGAGCCGGTAGGAGACGTCGACCGAGGTGAGGATGCCGCCGGGCTCCATCCCGCTGACGGCGATCAGCGCGCGCAGCCCGGGTCGGCGGGCTTCGCCGAGGGCGCGCAGGCCATGCGAGGCGAGGATGCGGTTCTCGGCGCGCAACGGGACCAGGTCGGCGATGGTACCGAGGGCGGCGAGATCGAGGTAGTCCTTGACGGCGATGCTCGTGCCGCGGTCATCGCCGGCAAGGCGCAGCACCTTGAGGATGCCATGGATCAGCTTGAAGACGAGTCCGGCCGTGCAGAGCGACTGCCAGGGGGCGTCGGCCGGGTCGTTGACGCGGGGGTTGACCAGCGTGCAGACGGCGTGGCCGTCCTTGGCCACGTGGTGGTCGACCACGATGACTTCCACGCCTTCGGCGCGCAGCCGCGCGACCTCGGCCAGGGAGTTGGTCCCGCAATCCAGCGCCACGAAGACCTGCGGCCGGGCTTCGGCGAGGACGCGATCGAGGGCCGCCATCGAGAGACCGTAGCCCTCCTCCATGCGGCGGGGCACGAAGTAGGCGGGGTTCGCCCCGAGCCGCCGGAGGCAGTGCACCAGCATCGCGGTGCTGGAGACCCCGTCGACGTCGTAGTCGCCGAGGATGGCGATACGTTCGCCGGCCGCCGCGGCCTGCACGAGCCGCTCGGCGGCGGCCCGCAGGCCGCCGACCGCGAAGGGATCCGAGACGTGGGCCAGCTGCGGACGCAGGTGGCGCTCCGCCTCGGCCTCGTCGGGACCGAGGCGCGCGAGCACCGTGGCGACGGGTTCGCTGACTCCTAAGGCGACCGCGAGCCGACGGGCAAGGTCGGCGTCCGCGGCCCGGTGTGACCAGGCGGCCATGGGACGGTGACGCCTTAGGCGTTCTGGTCGGAACCGGCCTCCCAGGAGTAGGTCCGCGGGAGTTCCGCGGCGTCCACGCCCTTGCGTTCACCCTTGTGCCACCAGTAGAAGACGGGGCTCGCGATGAAGATGGAGGAGAAGGTGCCGGTGAGCACGCCGTAGATGAAGACCTCGCCGTAGAGGCGGACGTCGCCGGCGCCGAAGGCCCAGAGGGCGACGGCGCAAAGGAAGACCGTCGAGGAGGTCAGGATCGTGCGGGAGAGCGTGCGGTTGATGGCGAAGTGGATCACGTCCAGCAGGGAACGCGACGGATTGGCCTCGAGCTCCTCGCGGATACGGTCGAAGACGACGATGGTGTCGTAGAACGAGTATCCGATGATGAGCAGGATCGCGGCGATGAGGGTCGCGTTGAACTGCCCGCCGAAGAAGACGAAGAGCGCGATCGTCATGAGCACGTCGTGCAGGGTGGCCACCATCGCGGCGACGCCGAAACCGGCTTCGAAGCGCAGGGCGACGTACACGCCGATCCCGAGGAGGGCCAGCACGACGGACCAGATGGCGTTGACGCGGAGCTCGCCGGAGACGGAACCGCCGATGGCCTCGCGGGAGAGCATCAGCTTGTCGACCGGCTGGGCGGCGTCCTTGAGGTACTCCGGATGCTGGGCCTTGATGCCCGCCACGATCTTGGCGAGGTTGGCGAAGTCGCCCTTGGACTTGTCCTTGGTGAGCTCGGTCTCGATGCGGAGGGTCGGCTCGCCGCCGCCGACCGGCAGCTGCACCATCGCCGTGGTGTCCGGCAGGCCGAGCCCTTCGGCGATGCGGACCACCTGGCCGATGTCGACCTTGGCGCCCGGCGCCACGGCGACCAGGGTGGATTCGCCGCCCTTGAAGTCCTTGCCGAAGGCGTCCTTGCCCTTGTAGGCGAGCTGCCCGAGGCCGACGACGATGATCAGCCAGGACGCGAGGAAGGCCCAGCGGGCGAACTTCAGGAACGGGATGTCGAGGGTGGGACGGAAGACCGGCAGGCCGAAGACCCGGGTCATGACCCCGCGCGACAACGCGAGTTCCTGAAGACCGCGGCAGGTCACGAGCGACGTGAACACCGTGGTGAAGATACCGATGGTCAGGGTGATACCGAAGCCGCGGATGGGGCCGGAACCCATGAAGACCAGGATCAGCGCGGTGAGCAAGGTCGTGAGGTTCGCGTCGACGATGGTCCAGGTCGCGCGGGCGTAGCCTTCGCTCAACGCGAGGGCGCGATCCTTGCCCAGGGCGGCTTCCTCGCGGACGCGCTCGAAGATCAGGATGTTGGCGTCGACCGCCATGCCGAGGGTCAGCACGAGCGCAGCCACGCCGGGCAACGTGATGGTGGCGCCGAAGTAGGCCATGGCCCCGAGGATCATCAGCAGGTTGAGCACCATGCCCAGGATGGCGATGAAGCCGCCCCAGACGTAGAAGCCGACCATGAAGAACACGACCAGACCGACGGCGACCGCCGAGGCGACGACGGACTTGGACTGAGCGTCCTTCGCCAGGCTCGGACCGACGGAGGTCACGTCCTGGGTGATGAGCGGGAACTCGAGCGGGTTGTTCAGCACGTTCGAGAGCCCCACGGCCTCCTCGCGGCTGAAGTTCCCGGTGATCTGGGCGCCGCCGCCGTAGATGGGCTTCTGCACCGTCGGGGCGGACTGCAGCACGCCGTCCAGCACGATGGCCAGCTGGCCGAGGCTGTTCGGGGTGTTGCCTTCGGAGATCTTCTTGGTGAGGTCGCCGAACTTCTTGCCACCTTCCTCGGTGAAGGACATATCGACCATGAACGACAGACCGTCGTCGGAGCGGGCGCTGGAGCGACGGATGATGCTACCGCCGGCGTCGGCGCGCTTCTTGACGTAGTAACGCTGGAGGCGGACCTCGCCGGTCCGGCCGTCGACGGTGCGCTGGGTCAGGACCTCGTAGGTCGAGATCGCCGAATTATTGCCGGCCATCTCGTCATCGGGCAGGGCCTTGAGCAGGTGCTCGCGGTCGGTCGCCTCCGGACGGCGGGTGCGGTGCACCTGGCGAAACTCGAGCTTCGCCGGCTTCTTCAGCGCGTCGATGACGTCGGGGTTGTTCGCGGCATCCTCGCCCGGCAGCTGGATTTCCAGCGACAGATCTCCCACCGGGCGCAGCACCGGCTCGGCGACGCCGAACTCATTGACGCGCTTCTCCATGACCACGAGGGCCTGGTTGACCATGTTGGCATGGGAGACGTCGGACTTGTCGGCATTGCCCTTGGCGCCGCCTTCGGCGCCGGTCGGGTCGACCTTGAGCGTGAAGGACACCCCGCCCTGCAGGTCGAGGCCGAGCTTCATCTTGCCTTGGGAAGCCTTGAGCAGCTCCTTCAGGACGATGACGTTGCGCTTGTTCTGGTCGGGCTCGCGGACGAACTCGGACTCCTGGTAGAAGAACGGGCGGAGATCGACCGGGGCGGCGCGGCCGCGGCCCTCGCCGATGTCGCGCAGGGCCTGGAAGTAGGAGATCGACTTCTTGTCCGCGGGGGTCGCGGCGTCGCCGTAGAGGCGGACGCGCTCGAGGGCTTCCTTGTGGAGCTTGGCGAACTCATCCGACTGGGCGATGACATGGGCCGGAGCGAACTTCTCGAGCGGAATCGGGGAAAGGGGCCAGAACTCATACCAAGCCACCGCGAGGGCGGCAAGGGAGACGGCTACTTTCCAGAACCAGGTCCTGGAGGTCATGACAAAGGGAGGCTGGTAAGGGGTTAGGCTTGGACGATCGCGGCAGCGTCGTCGGCCTTGCCGGCGATGGCGGACTTATGGACCGTCAGGCGACCGTCTTCGAGTTCGAGCGTGATGCGGGACTCCTTGATGGCGACCACACGACCATAGATACCGCCGGCGGCGATGACGTTATCACCGATGGCGAGTTCGCTCTGCAGCTTCTCCATCTCCTTCTGGCGCTTACGCTGGGGGGCGATGAGCAGGAACCACATGCCGGCGAACATGAGGAGCATCATGATGAGGCTGCTCCACGGGCTGGGCTGGTCGGCAGGCGCGCCCGCGGCAGCCGGAGCAGCCGGAGCAGCCTGCGCAAGGACCTGACAGATAACGGTTTGGATGTTGATCATTGTTGTGTATGTTTGGAAAGTCTTGGGGCCGAATGCCTTGAAATGCAATTGGGGGACAAAAAGGCAAGCCCCGGGTGGGGGCGGGATTGTTTTGATTAGGACGGCCAAAGGGGTAGTGTGAATAACTCTACATGAGCAAAACCGCCCAGGAGCAGGCCCCGTCCGGCTCCGAGACCCCGCCCTCCCCGCCCGTGCGCCCGTTGACCGCGGCGGCCGTGGTCGCCGCCCTCGGGGTGGTCTTTGGCGACATCGGGACCAGTCCTCTGTACGCCTTCAAGGAGTGTCTTAGAGTCAAGGACGCGGACGCCAACATCCTGGGGGCCAGCCAAGTAGTCCCGATCCTCTCCTTGATCATCTGGTCGCTCATCTGCGTGGTGATGGTCAAATACGTCCTCCTGGTGATGGAAGCCAACGAGGACGGCGAAGGCGGCATCATGACCCTGGTCTCCCTGGCCTCCTCCAAGGACAAGACCCGCGAAAAGCGCAAGCACCGCAGCTTCCTCGTCCTGCTGGGGGTCTTCGGGGCCGCCTTGCTTTACGGCGACGGCGTGATCACCCCGGCGATCTCGGTCGTCTCGGCCCTCGAGGGTGTCAAGGAGGCCAACGAACGCCTGCATGGCCCGCTGAGCCCGCAGTTCCTGAAATACTTCATCCCGACGGCCGCGGTGCTGATCCTCACCGGCATCTTCTGGCTCCAGAAGATCGGCACCGGCCGGGTCGGCATGTATTTCGGCCCGATCACGATGGTATGGTTCCTGGTGATCGGCGGGCTCGGGATCCTCTCGCTGGCGACGAACAGCCAGGTGCTAGGCCAGATTCTCTGGGCGTTCAACCCCCTGGAGGGCTTGCAGCTCCTGCTCAGCCACCCCGGCTTGGGCATCCTCATCCTAGGCGCGGTTTTCCTGTCGGTGACCGGAGCCGAAGCGCTCTACGCGGACATGGGACACTTTGGTCAGCGCCCGATCCGCACCGCCTGGATCTTCATCGTCTTCCCGGCTCTGATCCTCAACTACCTGGGCCAGGGCGCCTGGGCGCTGGCTCACCCGCACGAGCTCACCGACGCCGGCTTCAACCCCTTCTTCAACATGGCGCCCAACTGGGCGCAGATCCCCCTGGTGGTGATCGCCACCCTCGCGGCGATCATCGCCTCGCAGGCCCTGATCGCCGGGGCTTTCTCCATCACGATGCAGGCGATCCAGCTGAACTACCTGCCGCGCATGCGCGTGGAGCGCACCTCCGACGTCGAGTCCGGCCAGATCTACGTCCCGATCATCAACTGGCTCCTGATGACCGGCTCGATCTACCTCGTGCTCCATTACGAGAACTCCGAGAACCTTGCCAGCGCCTACGGCATCGCGGTGAGCCTCACGATGCTCGTGACCACCATCCTTTTCGGCCAGTATGTGCGCCACCGCCTGAGGATCCCCACCGCCGGAGCCTACGCGCTGCTCACCCCTTTCATCGCGCTCGAACTGCTGTTCGTCCTCGGCAACGCCCATAAGGTCCTGCCCAACGGCTGGCTCCCCTTGGTCGTCGGCATCGTGGTCTACTACCTCATGGCGGTCTGGAACAAAGGACGTATCGCGATGAAGCAGAAGATGAACGATAACGAGGGCACCGATGACTTCGCCAACTTCCTCGACAGCGTCGAGGACCGCTTCGCCGCCGGCAAGATGAGCCGCGTCAAGGGCACGGCGATCTACCTGGCCGGCTCCACCACGGCCGTCCCGATGGCGCTCGCGCACAACCTCAAGCACCACAAGGTGCTGCACGACCACATCATCGTGGTGACGCTCAAGGTCGACGAGGATCGCGCCGTCGTCCCCGCCTCCGAACGCGTGAGCTTCCACACCCGCGGCCCGAAGTTCTGTCGCGTGGACGGCCACGAGGAATTCCCTTCCGTGCTCACCGTCGTCGGCCTCTTCGGTTTCCGCGAGAAGCAGGATGTCTTCCCGGTCCAGGATGCCGCCTTCCGCGAACTCGGTATCTGCCCGAAGGAGCTGGACATCACCTACTTCCTCAGCCGCGAGACGATCGTCCGCGCCACGACGGGCTTCAGCCTCAACGCGGTCCAGGAGAAGGTCTTCGAGGTGCTCAACCGCAACTCCCTGTCCGCCACCGCCTACTTCAACCTGCCGCCCGGACGCGTCGTCGAGCTCGGGATGCAGGTCGAGCTCTGAGCGGGTTCAGCGCGGGGCCTCGAAGCGGAAGACGAAGGCGCGCTCGCAGGGGTGGTTCTCCTCATCGGCTAGCTCCCGCGGGGTCTCGACCACGCACACGGCGCCGAGCTGCTCCCAGCGAAGCTCATCCGGCCAACCGAGGATGCGGACGCGCGTGCCGGGCGCCGGACGCAGGGCCTTGGTCCGCAACTGCGCCCCAGGCCAGCCCCAGGCGATGACATAGGTGACCCGACCGTCGGCCGACCGGGTGAAGAAACGGTCGCGCTCGGCGATAAGACCCGCGGCGCGGACATTCGTGACCGCCTCGGCGTTCACGTTGACCCACTGCTCGACCTGCAAAAAGGCGGCCGAGCGAGCGGGGTCGGCGGGGTCGACCCAGGCATGCGGGTCAGGCCGTTCACCGGCGGCCGCCGCGGCGATCAGCGACCGCAAGGCATCCGCGGGCTCGGCCGGGAGCGAACGACAACCACCCAGGCAACCTGCGGTCAGCAAGAGACCGGCCAGAAGCGCCAGGACCAACGAGCCGCGGTCACTTCGCACCCTTGGCCTTGGCGACGAGGTCGTAGAACCGGTCGAAAAGGACATCGGCGTCATTGGGACCAGGGCCGGCCTCGGGGTGGTACTGGACGGAGAACACCGGCTTATCCTTGAGCCGCAGACCGGAGACCGTGCCGTCGTTCATGTTCACCTCGGTCACGACCGCGCCGCAGCGGGCGAGCTCGTCGGCCTTCGAGGCGAAGCCGTGGTTCTGGGCCGTGATCGACACGCGGTCGACCTCGCTGTTCTTCACGGGCTGATTACCGCCGCGGTGGCCGAACTTCAGCTTGTACGTGGAAGCACCGATGGCGTGAGTGATGATCTGATGACCGAGGCAGATGCCGAAGACCGGGAAGGTCTTGATCAGGTCGGCGACGGACTCGTGGGCGTACTTGAGCGCGGCGGGATCGCCGGGACCGTTCGACAGGAAGACGGCGTCGGGCTGGAAGGCGCGGATCTCGGCGGCGGTGGTGCGGGCCGGGAAGACATGGACATCGAAGCCGGACGCGACGAGGCGGCGGAAGATCGAGGTCTTGGCGCCGAAATCGAAGGCCGCGAGCTTGTAGCGGACGGGGCGGTTCTTCGGCTTGTTCAGGTGGGTCCCGACCACGGTGAAGGCCTCGCAGTCGGCGGGCTTCGGGTTGTAGTGGTAGGGGGCCTTGCAGGTGACGTCCTGGACGAAATCGGCGCCGACGGTGCCGGTCCAGGCGCGCGCGCGCTTGAGCGCTTCCTCGTCGGACAGACCCTCGGTCGAAAGGCAGGCCTTCATGACGCCCGCGACGCGCAGCTTCTTGGTCAGGAAGCGGGTATCGACGCCCTCGATGCCGGGGATGCCGTACTTCTGCAGCCAGGTCCCGAGGTCGGTGGTGGCGCGCCAGTTGGAGACGATCGGCGACAGTTCGCGGACGACGAAGCCGGCGACGTGCGGACGGGCGGACTCGAGATCCTCCTCGTTGACGCCGTAGTTGCCGATCTGCGGCGCGGTCATCGTGACGATCTGCCCGAAGTAGGAGGGGTCGGTCAGGATTTCCTGATAGCCGGTGAGGCTCGTATTGAAGACCGCTTCACCGCAGAGCGTCGCGGTCGCCCCGAAAGCCCTCCCCCGAAGAATCGTTCCGTCTTCCAGGGCGAGCACAGCGTGGCGGGTCATGAGTCCGTTTTGAATGAGGGTTCGCCCCCGTTGTGAAGCAAAAAAGCGAATGAACGAAAGATAGTCACCCGACCCGCCCCAAGGGAGGCGCTCGCCCACCCCTCTGGACCTAGAAACCTTTGCCCGGATCGCCGCCCAAGGGCGCCGGCGGACGGGCCCTCTGGTCCAGACTATCGGCCGAGTAAGGCTTGTGGACCTGCCAGCCGGCGCGGAAAGGTGCCCCCTGGGCCTTGACGTGGTCGGTGATGGCTCGCAGCACCTCCGGAGAGGCCCGCTGAGACCACTCGGGATGCAGCCAGACGTGCCGGCTAGCCCAGACGCCCCCCACGGCCTCGGTCCAGCGGACGATGCTGTCCGGGGTTTCCACGATGACTTTGACCTCGTCGGCCCGCAACAGGGAGGCCGGCAGGGGTGGTTTGGCCCATTTGGGACTGAGAGTCACCCATGCCAGGCCCTCGGCGATGGGGTAAGCACCACAGGTCTCGAGGTGGGCGGCTAAGCCGACGTCCCGGAGGGCGGCGACCAAGGGAGTGAGTTCGTGGATGCAGGGCTCACCCCCGGTCAGGACGACGAATTCGGGGCGGGCGGCGGCGGCCTCGGCCGCCAGCTCCGCGGCGGACGCCCGGCGGAGGTCCTTGGGCACGAACTGAGGATGCCAGGTGGAGGCCGAATCGCACCAAGCGCATTTGACCGGGCAACCTTGCAGCCGGATGAAGAAGGCCTTGCGGCCGAGATGGACGCCCTCCCCTTGCCAGCTGAGGAACGTCTCGTTGACCGGATAGAGGTCGGCCATCCGCTCAGGCGTCCGGCAGGTACCGGGCGACGTTCTTGGTGTCCTCGTGGAGGATGATCTGGCGGACCCAGGCGCGACCGCCGGTCTCGCGGCGCACCATCGGATCGAAAGTCTCGAACAGGAACTTCGCGATGCCCTCGGTGGAAACGGAGTCGATGACCAGCGGACGGAAGAGCTTCGGGTAGTCCTTGAGCAGCTGCTCGCGGACCGGATCCGATTTCGCGAACAGGCACGCGTGGTCGAGGTGATCGGCGATCCAGGTCTTGAGGAAACCGAGCCCGCCGAAGTCCACGACGAACCCACGCTCGTCGAGTTCCCGGCAACCGAACTCGATTTCGATCGCCCAGTTGTGACCGTGCAGGAAGGAGCAGTGACCCTCATGGCGATGCTGCCGATGGGCGAACGGGATGTCGCGGTAGGTCTTGCTGCAGGTGAACATGGGACAGGCCGAGATAGACCGAGGCCGGCCCGGGTCGCAAGGAAGATGCGGTCCCGGCCCTTTGGAAAAGGCCAAAAAAGAGGCCGTCCGCATCCAGGTGCGGGCGGCCTCCGATGGCGGCCAGGCTGGCGGACGATCAGAAGCGGTGGTTGAAACCGACCGACAGCACGTCCGCGGCGTGCACCGGGTTCACCACCGTGCCGTTGCCCTGCTGCACCTTGTTCACCACGTTGAGCACGGTGCTGTAATAGACGTAAAGGCTGCTCGTCGCACCCACCTGGTAGGTGAGACCGGCGGCCAGGTGGGTGGAGAATACCGCGCTCTCGTTATCCGCCCCGTAGGAGGCATCGACGGTCGCCATGGAGTTATGGTCCCGGAACTGCCGGATCGCCGTGCCTTGGATCGACAATGCAAGCGGGCCGGAGAGCGGCACCTTCCATCCGGCCGTACCGGTGAAGGACGAGCCGGGGCGGAAGTGCTCGTCGTAAGTCACCGGAGCCTGCGCGGACAGCTGCCAGAAGAACGATGGCGCACCGGCGGGCGCGGCGTAGTCGCGCCGGACGCCGAGCAAGACATCGGTGGAGCCCGAGCCGGGCTGCAGGTAGCGGCGCGGTGCAATCAGGGCGAGGTCATCGGCGCCGGTCGGCAGCTTGACGCCCGCGATCAGGCGGTAATCACCGACCTGGAAACGTGAGCCGACGGCAACGTCGCCGAGGCCCACGGCCATGCCGCTGGCGGAGGCGGTGGCGATCGTCCGGTCGATGCGCGGGACGACGAGGTACCAGTCCACGCCGAGCAGACTGGTCTCGACCGTGGCCGTGACGTTGCGATGGCGGGCGGTGAAATGGGGATGGGCGCCGTTGTCGCGCTCGTCCTGGTTGATGGCGTCATAACGGACATCCAAGGTGTAGGCCCCGGCCAAGGCCGCCGGGCGGTCGGCCAGGTTATCGACCGGCACCCGGACGCAGCCGCACGGGCAGGCCCGGGCACCGGTGTAGGCGCCGAGGGCGAGGAGGGAGAGCAGAGCGACCCGCGGGGTGCGCTCCGCGAGGGAGGAGAATTTCATAAGGGAGGTGTTTGATGGTGCCGCCGACGCAGGGGTGGCGGCCTGCGCCAGCGACGGGTCGCGTCGATGGACGCGAGGAGGGTGAAGGGATGCCACGTGCGAGCCGAACGAACCGCAGCCCGCGACGGTGATCAGCCCAGCACGCGCGGGGGCGGCACCGGCACCTCGGACGGGCGCACCTCCGCGTAAACATCGTCGGGTCGCCCATGACCGGAGCGGACGACCGCCGGCGAGCGCGTGCCGAGTTCCCAGAGGGTGGTCGGCGCCTTGACCTTGGCCTTGGCAAGTTCCTGACCGGCGGGCGGCGACTGCTCGGACTGCTTACGACCTTCCTGCGCCGCGACGCAAAGCGGACAAGGGGCATCGGTCATGGCCTTACCGACGGCCGCGCCGAGCGAAGCCTCGCGGGCATTATCCACGGACATCTTCGCCCAGGCGAAAACCTGCAGCGCATCCCAGGAAAGACCCGACGCCGACAGCCAGGCGAACAGCGTCAGCCAGGCGAGCGGGCGATGGAACTTCCGGGACACGTCGCGATGTAAGTTCCCCGCGTCTTGCGAGGCAAGCGCGCTCGACGATACCGGGTCGACTCTTACTCCGGCTAATCGCCGGGATAAGCGCTCAGGCGACGTAGTCCGTGGGATCCGGGACGCCCGCCCGGGCGAACGCTTCCTTACGCTCGACGCAGGTCCCGCAACGACCGCAGTGCCGGTCGCCCCCGACGTAGCACGACCAGGTGAGCGCGAACGGGACGCCGAGTTCGAGGCCGCGGCGCACGATCGCGGTCTTATCCCAGCCGACGAACGGGCGCTCCAGCGAGACCTCGTGCCAATCGGCGAGGCGGATGGCCTGGTCCAACGCGTCGGCGAAGGCCGGGCGACAGTCCGGGTAGATGGCATGGTCGCCGCCATGCGCACCATAGGCGACGGAGGACGCCTTGAGCGACATCGCCCACGCGGCGGCGGTCGCGATGAGCAGCATGTTCCGGTTCGGGACGACGGTGGCCTTCATGCTGGCCTCCTCGTAATGCCCTTCCGGTACCGCGACCTGGGCGTCGGTGAGCGCATTGGCGCCGAACAGCGACGTCACGCCCCGGAGGTCGGCGATGCGATGCGGCACTTTGTAATGGACGCACAGCTCGGCGGCGGCGGCGAGTTCGCGACGATGCCGCTGACCGTAGTCGACGGAGAGCGCGTGCACTTCCCTGCCCTCGGCCACGAGGTGGGCCAGGAGCACGGTGGAGTCCATCCCGCCGGAGTGGATGAGGACGGTACGCTTCATCGGGCGGAAAGTTGGACGCGGAGGGAGCCGAGGGCGAGCAAACTCAGCCGACGACCCGGAGCCGGCGCTTGGCGCGGTCGAGGTGGGCGAGCGCCGCGGCCTCGCCGGCACGCATCGCGACGCACTGGGCCTGGGTGCCGTCCAGCAGGCCAGCGAGGTGCAGCCAGCCGTGGACGACGTAGAGCCGGAGTTCCGCGGCCAAGGTGGTGCCGTGCTCCTTGGCGGCCCGTCGGGCTTGGTCGATGTTCACGCAGATCTCGCCGGCGAACGGTTCACCCGGATGATCTTCCCCCGGAAAAGTGATCACATCGGTCACCGAGGGGTCATCCAGGTAATCCGCGTGGACCTGGGAGGTCTCGCGGTCGCCCAGGAAGGCGATCGAAAGCGCGCCCCGGGGGCAACGGTAGGAGCGCATCCGATCGAGCGCGTGGACCACGGCGACGACCGGGGCGGCCGCGACGCGGACGCGCGGGTGGCGGACGGCGACGTCGACGACGCGGCTCATGCGGCGACGAAGGCCGGCTTGAGGCGGGTCCAGAGCTCGGCGAGGGCCTGCGGCAGGACGCGCGTATCGGCGAGGACCGGCATGAAGTTATGATCCCCGTCCCAACGGGGCACGATGTGGAAATGCAGATGCGTCGGGATACCCGCGCCGGCCGCCTTCCCCAGGTTGAGACCGATGTTGAAGCCGGCGGGCTGCATCACCTTCGTCAGCACGGCCTGGCAGCGCACGAGGAGGTCCATGAGTTCGGCGCGCTCGGCCGCGGTGAGGTCAGCAAGTTCGCCGACCTCGCGGTTCGGTAGGACCATCAGGTGCCCGGGGTTGTAGGGCGAGTTATTGAGGATCACGAAGCAGTGGGCGCCGCGATGCAGGATCAGGTTCGTCTCGTCGTCGTTCGCGGCGAGCAAGGCCGCGAAGGGACTACCCGCGCCCGGCTCCTTGCGGGTGCGGATGTACTGGATCCGCCAGTGGGGGTGCAGTTGTTCGGACATCGGTTCAGGAAGCGAAGCCCGCGGGACGAGCGAGGTGCCAGGCGCAGGCCGTGCGCACGATGTCATCGAGCGTGGCGTAACGCGGTGACCAACCGAGCTCGCGACGGACCTTGGAGGCGTCGGCGTAGAGCGCGGGCGGATCGCCCTCCCGGCGCGGGGCGAACTCATGCGGCACGGGCCGGCCGAGGATGCGACCGACGCTGGCGATGACGTCCTTCACCGAATACGGCGTCCCCGTGCCGAGGTTATAGAAAAGGGCTTGGCCGGGAGAGGAGAGTTTCGGCAGGACGTCCAGATGCGCGCGGGACAGGTCGTCGACGTGCACATAGTCGCGGAGGCAAGTGCCATCCGGCGTCGGGTAGTCCGCACCGAAGACCTGGAGCGGTGGCCGGCGACCGAGGGCGGCGGCGATGGCCAGCGGGATCAGGTGCGTCTCCGGCGCATGGTCCTCCCCGATCGCGGCATCGGCGGACGCCCCCGCGGCGTTGAAATAACGAAAGGCGGCGAAACTCAGCCCCTCGGTGGCGGCGAGCGCGCGCAGGCGGTGTTCGACCGCGAGCTTCGTGGCGCCATAGGGATTGATCGGCCGCTGCGGCAGATCCTCCGTCATCGGCATCCGGTCCGGGATACCATAGGTCGCGCAGGTGCTCGAGAAGACCAGTTTGCGCACGTCCTCGGCGAGCATCGCGCGCAGCAAGCCCTCGGTCCGGACGACGTTGTTCTCATGGTAGCGCTCGGGCTGCCGGACGGACTCGCCGACATTCGTGAAGGCGGCGAAGTCGATCACCACGTCGGTCCGACCGGTGCGCAAGGCCGCCCGGACGGACGGCTCATCGCCCATGTCCGCCCGAAAAAGCTCCACCCCCGGCGGGACGGACTCGGCATGGCCGTAGGAAAGGTCGTCGAGCACGGCGACCGCATGGCCGGCGGCCAAGGCCTGCCGGACGCAATGGCTGCCGATGTAGCCGGCACCACCCACCACGAGCACGTTCATGACGGGAGATAACCCCCGCCGCGGGGGCTAGGCAAGCGGGATAGGCCGGGAGACCCTCTCCAAATCCTTGCCAGCGCCGTCCCGAGCCTCCTATCTGCAGGCCTTCATGGAACCTTCGGAAACCAAACCCGGCAGCTACGATTTCCCGGCCTTCGAACGCAAGTGGCAGGCCGTCTGGAAAGAACAGGCGACCTTCCGCACCGAGCCCATCGGCTGCGGCAAGCCGAAGTACTACGTCCTAGACATGTTCCCCTACCCGTCCGGCGCCGGCCTGCACATTGGCCACCCCGAGGGCTACACCGCATCCGACATCCTCGCCCGCTAGAAGAAAGCCAACGGCTATAACGTCCTCCACCCGATGGGCTGGGATGCTTTCGGCCTGCCCGCCGAGCAGCATGCGATCGCCACCGGCGAGCACCCTGCCGTCCAGACCAAGCGTAATATCGATAACTTCCGTCGCCAGCTGCAGATGCTCGGCTTCGCCATCGATTGGGACCGCGAGCTCTCCACGACCGACGAGAACTACTTCCGCTGGACGCAGTGGATCTTCCTCAAGCTCTTCCGCCACGGCCTCGCCTACGTCTCCGAGAAGCCCGTCTGGTTCTGCCCGGCCCTCGGCACCGTCCTGGCCAACGAAGAAGTCCTGAACACCCCGGAAGGCCCGCGCTCCGATCGCGGCAACCACCCGGTCGAACGCCGCCCGATCCGCCAGTGGGTCCTGCGCATCACCGCCTACGCCGACAAGCTCATCGAAGGTCTCGACCATGTCGACTGGCCCGACTCCACCAAGCGCCTCCAGAAGAACTGGATCGGCAAGTCCGAGGGCGCCGAAGTCACCTTCAAGCTCGACGGCCATGCCGATACGCTGACCGTCTTCACGACCCGTCCGGACACCCTTTACGGGGCGACGTACATGGTCATCGCGCCGGAGCACCCGCTCATCGGCAAGCTCACCACGGCCGCCCAGAAGAACGCCGTCGAAAGCTACGTCGCCGCGGTCCGCAACAAGACCGACCTCGAGCGCACCGACCTCGCCGCCAAGAAGAAGACGGGCGTGTTCACGGGCGCCTACGCCATCAATCCCGTCAACGGCGCCAAGATCCCCGTCTGGACCGCCGACTACGTCCTCATCACCTACGGCACCGGCGCCATCATGGCCGTGCCGGCGCACGACGAACGCGATTGGGAATTCGCCAAGCAGTTCGAGCTCCCTATCATCCAGGTCGTCAGCTCGAAGGAAGCCGTCGACGTCAACGAGAAGCCCTGGACCGAAGACGGCCCGATGGTGAACTCCGGTCCGTTCGACGGCCTCTCCGCGACCGAGACCAAGAAGAAGATCACCGCCGACCTCGCCGCCAAAGGCCAGGGCAAGCTGGCCGTGAACTTCAAGCTGCGCGACTGGCTCTTCTCGCGTCAGCGCTACTGGGGCGAGCCCTTCCCCCTGCTCTGGGTCTCCCGCGAGGACTACGCCAAGATCCCGGCCGACTCCGAAGTGCGCGAG
>SXGQ01413739.1_pt1 | contig 28955 bp, 26 predicted proteins | sample 3178371 | NCBI WGS metagenome assembly SXGQ01 (sample SAMN11356859, study PRJNA531348) | freshwater metagenome | isolation source: freshwater sample F1-20 | place: China: Fuxian Lake, Yuxi | collected 2017-12-25 | reverse complement strand
CCATTGACTCCTGAAGAAGAGGAAATTGGTTGGTTTATCACCGAATTAATCATGGAGATGGAAGAAGAGGAAACGGTGAAGGTTCAGGAATTTCTGGACATGGATACTCACCATGATTACGGGATTGGCTTGGATGTGTCCTTAAATGTGGATGAAATAGATGAACAAATAATTGCAAAATTTATTCAGGAATTCAATGACGACACCTTAACATTGGATGATACCCTCTATTCATTTATGACTGAGGATGAAGACTTTGAAGATGAAGATTGATACAAAAGCTTTACTGATTAGAATGCGTTAGTAGTCTACTAGCGCTTTTTTTATGCTGAAAATTGCCCTCTCACCGACTTTTGCACACCCACTACCTGAAGGGCATCGGTTTCCCATGGAAAAATACAGCTTGCTTCCTGAACAGCTACTATTTGAAGGAACGGTTACTGATTCAAATTTTTTTATACCGCAGCCATTGGAGGACCAGTTGATTTTGTCTACCCATCAAGATACCTACTTGATGCGATTAAAAAATCTGGAATTAACTAAAGCTGAAATCCGTGCCATTGGCTTTCCGCTTAGTATGCCATTGATCGAACGGGAAATTTGTATTGCTGGCGGATCTGTACAAGCCGCCCGCTATGCGAAGGAATTTGGAATTGGAATGAATGTGGCTGGAGGAACGCATCATGCCTTTTTCAATCGAGGCGAAGGCTTTTGTATCTTAAATGATTTGGCGATAACAGCCAATTATTTACTCAAGGCGGAATTAACCCGAAAGATCCTAATCGTAGACCTCGATGTACATCAAGGAAATGGAACTGCGGCACTTTTTCGGGAGAATCCTTCTGTATTTACCTTCAGCATGCATGGGGAGAAAAACTACCCTCACCGAAAGGAAAAGTCCGACCTTGACCTTGGATTGGCAGATGGCACAGATGATGCAACCTACCTATCCCTTCTTGATCTTCATTTAAAGCGTATTGTAGACTTGGAGCAACCTGATTTTATCCTATACCAAAGTGGAGTAGATGTATTGGAGACAGATCAGTTGGGGAGGCTTTCCTTGACTTTAGCGGGGGTTCAAGCTCGTGATCGCTTGGTGCTTTCAACTGCGAGGTCTCTGGGAATTCCAATCATGTGCTGCATGGGGGGAGGTTATTCCAAACGAATAAAAGATATTGTGGAAGGGCATGCTCAAGTATTTCGATTAGCTCAAGATCTCTTTTTTTAGTGGTTTAACTGATTTTAACGCAGGAAATTTTCTGTGATTCTTGCAAAATGAATACTTTATCTATATTTGCGACCTATTAACCCTAATTATATCCAAGTGAAAAAAATTTTTGCACGTTTCGTTGTTCTTGCTCTTGTAGCTGTATTGGTTTATTCCTGTGGTAAAAAACCAGATACATCTGGTGCTAATTCCTCTTCCAAAGAGGGTGCTGCAGCTGGTGATTTGAAGATTGCATACGTGCATACTGATTCAGTAATCAACAAGTATGATTTTTTCAAAAAGAAATCTGAAGAAATTACAGAAAAAGGAAAGAAGTTGGATTTGGATCTGCAAGCCAGAGCTAAGGGTTTTGAACAAGAAGTGGCGATGTTCCAGCAGAATGGTGGTAACCTGACGCAAAATCAGATTCGTGCCAAGCAGGATGAGTTGATGCAGAAGGAACAAAACCTAATCGGTTACAGAGACAATTTGATGCGGGAACTATCCACTGATGAGTCTACACTTTTGAATGACGTATACCTTCAGGTTCAAGAATACATGAAAGAATATGCAAAAGAAAATGGGATTGATTTAATCTTGAGCCACACTCGAGGTGGGGCAATCTGGTATGCAACCGATGCAATCGATGTGACCAAATCTGTGACTGAGGGATTGAACAAGAAATACAACGCAAATCCTGCGGCAGCTGATACAAAACCAGCTGCAACGGATTCACTAGCGAAGAAAAAATAAGTAAATTGAAAGCTGCTGAAAAACCCGGATATCCTCCGGGTTTTTTTGTGCACAAAAAAAAGTAATTTTGCGCAGCTTTAGAAAAACCGATTGACATGAAAATTACTGAGTTTTTAAAACACAACTACCGTCACTTCAATGCTGCAGCACTTATTGATGCTGCCGAGGGATACAAAACCCACCTGAATGAGGGAGGAAAAATGATGGTCACGCTTGCTGGCGCAATGTCCACTGCCGAATTGGGGATTTCCTTGGCAGAAATGATTCGCCAAGACAAAGTGCAAATCATCTCCTGTACAGGAGCAAATTTGGAGGAAGATGTGTTTAACCTAGTAGCTCACGACTACTACGAGCGTGTTCCAAACTACCGAGAACTAACTCCAGAGCAGGAGCAAGACTTGTTGGAGCGCCACATGAATCGGGTGACAGATACCTGTATTCCAGAGATGGAAGCGATGCGAAGAATTGAAAATGTGATTCTTGAAGAATGGGTGAAGGCCGATCAAAATGGAGAGTCCTTTTTTCCACATGAATTTTTCTACAAAATATTACTCTCCGGCAAATTGGATGCTTCTTTCCAAATAGACCCTAAAAATAGCTGGTTACTGGAAGCGGCAAAGAAGAACCTACCGATTATTGTTCCGGGTTGGGAAGATTCCACCTTGGGAAACATGTTTGCGGGTCACGTAATTTCTGGTGATGTAAAGAATGTACATACCGTTCGCACTGGCATTGAATACATGATTTTTTTGGCCGAATGGTATACTGTAAATGCTATGGATGCGAGTATGGTTGGTTTCTTCCAAATTGGAGGAGGTATTGCTGGTGACTTTCCAATCTGTGTGGTACCGATGCTTCACCAAGATTTGCAACGGACTAATGTTCCATTATGGGGTTATTTCTGTCAGATTTCTGACTCCACCACCTCGTATGGTTCGTATTCAGGAGCGGTTCCTAATGAAAAAATCACTTGGGGCAAGCTGGGCATGAAAACGCCTAAATTCATCATTGAATCCGATGCAACCATTGTAGCACCCTTGATTTTTGCCATTATTTTGGATCAATAAGCCATATAATTATAATCATGTCACCCCTTCAATCATGACACCCCTCTGGGGTTTTGATGGTGGGGTGACATTTTTTTTATAATCTACAATCCTAACACCCCTTCAGGCGGGTTATTTTTTTTAGGATTATTACAAGGTATATCCAGGTCTATAATTTCGAGTTACAAACTGATTTGCTGGCTCAAAATTCGTGATTTTCATGTTTGGACCATCCCAAAGCAATTTGATGCCACGACCAGGGTAATCCATTTGATTTGCATTACCTGCTCTAGGAACCTGGTAGTCGTAACTACGAATTGCCAAATTACCCATCAGGATGGATTCAGTTAGGGGTCCAGCAATAGAGAAAGGTGAGCTGAGTTGCTTAAATTCAGTGGAACCATAACCTGCAATGCAAGCATTGACCCAGTTGTCATAGTGACCTCGATCGCCCCCTGGTACTCGATAAAGCGACTCTTTGACCGTAATATCCTTAGTTTTGGAAGTAGGCAAAAGCTGGGGATTCGCACCATAGGTGGAGCACATCATTTTGCCTTTTGTCCCCTCGATAATAACACCATTGCCACCATCACCCATCATTTCATTTGGACCTAACTCCTCCGGTCGGGTAGGCTGTATCCCACCATCCATCCAATGGAATTCCAAATCATCCTTTCCAGGACGGTCAAATCGTAAGGTAATGTTTGAAGATGGAGGACAACTTTCTGGAAAATACCCTTTCTTAAATTCGCCCACATAAACAGAACCGACAGAACACTCAGCAGATTTAGGATATCCCAATCCTAATACTCGGAATGGCGGCTCCACAATATGACAAGCCATATCACCTAATGCTCCGGTTCCATAATCCCACCAACCTCGCCAATTGAAGGGAACTAAATTACCCACGTAATCTTTGTAGGGTGCTGTGCCCAACCAAAGATCCCAATCTAAATCAGCTGGAGGAGCAATAGGCGTGTTTGGCCAAGGAATACCCTGAGGCCATACGGGACGGTTGGTCCAAGACCAAACCTTGGTAGCCTCCCCAATTAAGCCTGCTTCATACCATTCCACCATCTTCCGTACCCCATCACCCGATGAACCCTGATTACCCATTTGCGTGACTACGCGGTACTTTTCCGCTGCTTGGGTGAGCATACGAGCTTCATAAATGTCGTGGGAAAGTGGCTTTTGAACGTACACATGCTTGCCCATTTTCATAGCCATCATCGCTTGTACGGCATGCATGTGATCAGGGGTTGAAACTGTTATGGCGTCAATATTTTTTTCTTCTTTTTCAAGCAAGATGCGGTAATCCTTGTAATAGGTTGCCTTGGAATGATCTTGTCTTCCTTTTGCCGCGCGGGTATCGTCTACATCACAGAGGGCGATGATGTCAACTTTGCCACTTTTATGCACTCCTGTTAGATCACCATAGCCCATTCCTCCGACTCCGATGGATGCTACTCTTAGTTTGTCACTAGGAGCGATGAAGCCAGGTCCACCCAGTACATGCCTTGGGATAAGTGTTATTCCTGCGAAAGCGAGTGCTGAACTTTTGATAAAGTCCCTTCTGGAGTTTTCTCCCTGGTTTTGTTTTTTATTTTTCATGGGAATAGAAAAGGTGTTTTTCGAACTGTCAAGTAAGTATAAAATTTGAAAAGTCAGAAATCAAAAAGGAATTTTATTCAAATGGGCCTGTAAGATTCCTCTTAACTCAATAGATCTCTCTTAAAAGTTTAATTTTTAATCTTTCTGAAAAACAGATTTTTGATATTTTAAAGTAAGTTTGGTTAAAATCATGGCTATGAAAAATTTACGTTGGACTCTCATTATTGGTATACTGCTGGCATTAGGATCTTGTCAAAAACCTGCTCCCATCTCGGAAGCGGGACTGATTCCCTTGCCTGTGGAGATAACTGATGGAACTGGAACCTTTCAAGTAACTTCTCAGACCGGTATCCGATTGGAAGGTGCCCCTGAAAAATTGACTTCGATAGGTGAAATTTTAGCCAATAGTCTTCGCCCCGCCACAGGATTTGAGTTTCCTGTTTCCAAGGATTCAGGAGAAATTACCTTGGAATTGACTGGATCGGGGCCGTCCGAAGCGTATGAACTTGAAATTTCTGACGATGGTATTCGAATTACCGCTGCTGGAGAGGCAGGACTTTTTTATGGGGTACAAACCCTCATCCAACTTTTTCCAGCTGATATCGCACAGACAACTGCTCAAAGCAGGGATTGGATCCTTCCGCAGGGAAAGGTAACCGATGCCCCTGATTTTGCTTATCGAGGCTCCATGTTGGATGTAGCTAGACACTTTATACCCAAGGAAGATGTCAAGTTCTACATAGACCAAATGGCCAGCTTAAAGTTGAATTACCTTCATCTCCACCTTACAGATGATCAGGGCTGGAGAATAGAAATTAAGTCTTGGCCCAAATTAACTGAAATCGGAGGTGCTACCGAAGTCGGTGGTGGTAAAGGCGGATTTTACACCCAAGAGGAGTATAAGGAATTGGTGGCCTATGCAGCTGAGCGCTTCATCACCATTGTTCCGGAGATTGATATGCCAGGCCATACCAATTCCGCCTTGGCTTCTTATGCGGAATTAAATCCTGGTGTCAACTTACCTGTTGGCCAAGGATTAGATTCACTTAATAAAAAGCCTTTAGATTACCAATTGCCAATAACAGCACCTCAAGCTTCTCAAATGTATACGGGTATTGAAGTAGGCTGGAGCACCTTTGCACCGCAACTTGAAGTCACCTATGCTTTTGTAGACAGTGTGGTTCGGGAGCTGTCGGAACTTTCACCAGGTCCTTATTTCCATATTGGGGGAGATGAATCGCATGTCACCGAAAAGAATGACTATGTCTACTTTGTAGAGCGGGTGCAAGATATCGTATCTAAGTATGGTAAAACCAGTATGGGCTGGGATGAAGTGGCCACCGCAAAATTACTTCCAGGAAATGTAGCCCAGTTTTGGGCAAAAGAGGAGAATGCCATCCTAGCCAAAAATCAAGGGAACAAAGTCCTACTCTCGCCTGCAAAAAAGACCTATCTAGACATGCAATACGATAGCCTTTCTCGAATTGGATTGCATTGGGCGGCTTACATTGAATTGGATTCGGCTTACCTCTGGGATCCTGCTACCTATGTGAAAGGGATTGGCAAAGAGGATATTTTAGGTGTTGAGGCACCGCTCTGGTCTGAGACCGTGACCAATCGAGAAGACATCAACTATTTGGCATTTCCACGCTTGGCAGCATTAGCTGAGGTGGCTTGGACTACTAAGGAGAAGAGGAGCTGGGAAGGGTTTGCATCCCGGATATCGATTCAAGGGGACCGCTGGACTATCCAAGGGGTAGATTTTTACAAATCACCCAAGGTAACCTGGGAAACCAAGAAAAAGAGTGCTTTTGAAGAACTCATCATCACCTTCAGTAATTGGATTTGGGGTCCGCCGATTTTGATTGTGTTATTGGGTGGTGGTACTTTCTTTTTTATCCATTCTGGCTTCGTTCCACTCACCAAAATGGGGCATGCCATTGAATTGTTGAAAGGGAAATACGAGGATAAATTGGCTCCAGGTGAAATCACTTCCAAACAAGCATTGATGTCAGCCATTGCCTCTACGGTAGGACTGGGGAATATTTCTGGCGTAGCCATTGCCATCAATATGGGAGGCCCAGGAGCACTTTTTTGGATGTGGGTGGCTGCTTTTGTGGGCATGGCTACCAAGTTCTACACTTGTAGCCTGTCCATCATGTATCGTGGCAAGGATACAGCAGGGGTAATCCAAGGAGGGCCCATGTACATCATCGAACATGGAATGGGTAAAAAATGGAAATTTTTATCCTATATCTTTTGTATTGCGGGCGTCGTAGGTCTGTTGTCTGTTTTTACTTCCAATCAATTAGCAGCTGTGGTTCAGGCAGTGCTGCTGGAACCTGAAACCGCAGCTGAGTCCACCCGGAATAATTGGATTATTGGAGTCATCATGATGTTGATGACGGCAGTTGTGATTTTGGGTGGTATTCAGCGAATCGCCTCTGCTGCATCCAAAATGGTCCCATTTATGGTGGGGATCTATTTTGTTTCCGTGTTAATTATTATCATTCAGTATTTTGGAAACATACCAGAGGTGATTCAACTCATTTTTGTTGACGCTTTTACGGGGAATGCAGTCATGGGCGGTGCCGTAGGTTCGGTAATCATTATTGGTGCAAGAAGGTCCTTATTTTCCAATGAAGCAGGTTTGGGTACAGCCCCAATGGTGCATGGTCAATCCAAGAACAAAGAGCCGATTCGAGAGGGTTTAATTGCCATGTTGGGTCCTTTCATCGATACGGTGGTGGTTTGTTCGCTTACTGCTTTTGCCATTTTGCTCACGGGAGTTTGGCAAAACTCTGAAAATGATGGGGTCAAATTGACACTCGAAGCCTTTGAACTGGGAATACCGGTAATTGGCAAATACCTCTTGATGATTTCTGCATTGGTTTTTGCACTTTCCACCATGTTTACCTACTCCTATTACGGTCAAAAATGCGCCAGTTACCTCTTTGGGGTCAAGTTTGCAGGATACTACAACTATATATACTTAATTACAATCGTAATAGGTGCTGTTGTTTCCTTGGATTTGGTTGTGAGTTTGGTTGATGGGATGTATGCGGTGATGGCATTCCCCAACATGATTGCAGCATTGTATTTAGCCCCTAAGGTGAAAGCCGCAGCGAAGGATTACTTCTCTCGGATGAAGCAAAATCCCGAATGAGATTTTTAATTGCTCCCAACGCCTACAAAGGAACGTTTACCGCGTTAGAAGCAATTGCTCTTATTGAAGAGGTTTTGATTGAAGTGCGTCCATCTTCCATTAGTAGTAGTCAAGCGTTAGCAGATGGAGGAGATGGAACCTGTGCCTTGCTGGCGGATTCCTTGGGTTTGGAAAGAATAGCTTGCCTCTCTCTAAATGCGATTGGGCAACCTACAGCTGGATTCTTTGCTTGGGATTCATCTTCAAAAACAGCTTATTTGGATGTATCCACCTGCTCAGGTTTAGGAGTTTTGCCAACTCATGCAAGAGAACCAAGTCTAACGTCGACCTTTGGAACAGGTATCCTCATTCAGCAAGCAATCCAAAAAGGAGCTAAGCACCTGATTTTAGGATTGGGAGGATCTGCAACCATTGATCTGGGTTCGGGCATCTTGCAGGCCTTGGGCTTTTTGTTTTTAGATCAAAATGGAAGGCAGCTTCCTGCTTTTTCTCCTGAGTTTTTAAAACGATGCCGGCATATCCAAAGACCGTTACGAATCCCTGCTATTTCGTTTACCTGCCTTTGTGACGTGAGAAATCCATTCTTTGGTTTGAACGGAGCCGTTCGTGTTTTTGGCCCTCAAAAAGGGGTGAAGGAAGCAGAAATAGAAGCCACAGAAGTTAGTACTGCAGCCATGGTGGGCTTACTTCAACGGAAATCTTCCAATCCAGTTTTAGATCAGCCTGGCTTTGGAGCAGCTGGAGGGATAGCCTTAGGATTGGCACAATTTTTCCCATGCTCCATGGAGTACGGTGCACAATACTTTTTTAAGCAGGTGAATCTCGAGAATAAAGTAAAGCAAGTAGATTGGATTTTGACAGGCGAGGGGCAGTACGACCATCAAAGTGAGGAGGGTAAGGGCTGCTATGAATTGAAGCAAATGGCTCACAAGCAGGGTAAAAAAATTGCGTTAATTGCTTCAGGAAAAGAAGGGTATACTGCTGGGTTTGATGCTGTATTGGAATTGCCTTCACTGGATTTTTCTGATCCTGGACACAAAAAGAAAGCCCAAGAAAAATTTCAAGGGCTATTGAGGGAAGCAATATCGACTGGGCTTTTTGACTAATTACACCCGAAGGTAATCACCTTTCCAGTTATTGATTTGCTTTTTAATTTCTTTAGCCGTTAATTTTTCTGCAATGGAGCGGTCCATTAAGCCAAGGAGTTCATTATCAGGTGCAAATCGAAGGGCAATGATTTGACCCAACTTCAAGTTTTGCTCTTTCTCATCAAAGGTTCTTCCAGTAAGGTGGAAATAGCGGTTTCGCATTTCGTTAAGGATGATGCGATTTTGAAGTGTAAGCGCATACATGCGAGCGATTAATGGGAGTAAAACCAAAACAAATGAACCAATAAAAAGGAAGGCACTTTCTAAGGCTGCGTCCTGAGAGGAAAAATCAATTTTAGCTATTGTCCAACCAAAAAAGATAGTGGTGAGGGGAGTAAGTACAAAATGGTGAAGTGGGTTGTACCGGGTATGGTTTTCGTAATTTTGATTTTTCATGTGTAGGGATAAAAAAAGGAGGCTTTAGGCCTCCTATGGTATAACTTATTAATGGTCACTTTTCTTTTTCTTGGCAAAAGTATTTCGTGCGTCCGCCGCAGAAATTCCTGCACCCAAGCCAATCAGGATGCAAACAATCAATAAAAACAACTGCGCTCCAGTCATAATGGGAGAGCTAAAGATATCTACTAGAATCATATACGTTTAATTTCTCGGTGAATACATGGTAAAGATAGGCTAGAAGCCTCAAAACTACAAGTTGGAGCTTGCAAACTTGATATTAGGTATTAATCCAAGTCATCTTCAAATTCTTCCTCGTCTTCGAAGTCATCAAAATCATCATCATCTTCGTCTTCATCAAAGTCAACAATGCTGTCATCTAGGAATTCATTGTCCTCATCGAGGTCATAGCCGTCCTCAAAATCGTCTGCAAAGTCGTCTTCTTCCTCCTCAAACTCATCTAATTCTTCGAATTCTTCTTCAAAATCCTCCATAACTTTCTTTAAAAGGGTTTTTATGATTCAACGATACGAAATAAACCAAAAAATTAATTACACCAATAGCGGTGACTTTAATTTTTTTTCAATTTCGAGTACTTCTAAATTCGGCTGAGAAACAACCCACTTTTCTCTCAATAAGTTAGCCCAAACTTGCAGGTAAAAAATCACATCTTCTCGAGAGTTTTTATTCAGTGATTCTCTTCTTTCTTTTCCCATTTGGGACAAGATTTCAGGGTCTGACAAGCGCTCCAGGTGTCCTAAATCAGTTAGGCTAAGACCTTTTTCTAGCATTTTGGTCACAATTAAATCAATCGGATAGCCACTTGTCGGGCAATAATCAATTAATTGTTCATTCCAGTCTCCGTGTCGTTGCATGGCGTATTTGTGGATTTCCGCCCGTGAAAAAGGAGTAAGCTCTTGGGCTAGATTTCCACAATTGCAGGCACCCATGTGTCCCCATTGGTAACAGGCACCTTGTTGAAGTTTGGAAGCTGTACGTTCCAATGCAGCGATTAATTCTGGATTAGCTATTGCCATGTTTTGTTTTCTCGGTTTAACCCAATTCAAAAGAGATGGTTTTAATTCCTACCACCAAATTTAAGGGAGACAACTAATTTAAGCTAGATTTTAAATAAATGGAATTCGCCAAAGGATTCTTATGAAAATTTTTCTTTGCCCCGCAGCAGGTCAAAAAATAGGATAAAATCTGATGCTAAACTGTAGAAGGGATAAGTGAAAGTAGCAGGCTTATTTTTCTCAAAAAAGAAATGTCCTACCCAAGCAAAACCATAGCCAATAACCGGAATGGCTGCTAGCCCGATGTACTGTTCCATTGCGATCGCTAGGCCAAGCACCACCAAGACCAACCCTGTACCTATAAAATGAAGTACGCGTGAGGTTGGATTCTGGTGTTCAGTTAAGTAATAGGGATAAAATTCCTTTAAAGAGGTATACTTCTTTTCCATGGCTAGTTATTTTGGGTAAAATTAAATTCAAGAAAGGTATTGGTAGTTTTTTCAAGCGCTTTCAAGGTAATTTTTGACTTGCTCTTTGATGAAGTGACTTCGGTAACTCCTGTGAGCGTCATCAAGGACTTTTCTTGATTTGGATCAATAATATCGAGAATAACTTGAAGTAGCTCGTATTTGGTGGTAGTCACAGTAGAACGAAAGTTGCCCATCATGGGATTAAACAACCAAGGATCGTACATCCGCATTCCCCAGAAGGGATAGGGGTTCATGGTATTCACACGTTCCCGCTGCCTCAAGTCTTCATTGGAGTGGTAGCGAATTACTAAATCGGGCTGCTTGGCATCGTACACGAGTCCTGCAGCAAGTAGCTGGTATTCAAGTGCTTCTTGAACCTGCTGATCCAATTTGGGGTCTGAGAAACCTGGGATGCCTAGTTCCTTATTGACCAACACAAAACTCTGGTATCTTTTTTGGAATGGGATCTCCCTATTTTCCACAAATATCTCAGCCGAGTTGCAAGAAAATAGCAAGCTAACAAGGAAAAAATAATACATGGAAGCAGTTTTCATATTTGGGAAGGCTGAAGACTTTATTTAATACCAGGCAAAGGTGAAGTTAATTTATCTTTTTCATGAAAAAAATACGAGGAATACGAAGAATGTGTTTTCAGCTACCGCTTTGAATGCTATTTTTGACAAATTGCACTTATGAATAGACCTGATTTTGACGATATCTACATGGAATTGGCGGTAAACCTTGCCAAACGATCCCATTGCATCAAAAAGCATGTGGGAGCGGTATTGACAAAGGATACCCGAATCATTTCTATTGGCTACAATGGTCCTCCAGCAGGAACCCACAATTGTGATGTGGAATTTCCAACTGAGGGTTGCGCCCGTGATTCCAAAGGCAGTTGCTCCTTAGCTCTGCATGCGGAGCAAAATGCCATCCTCTATGCCGTAAAAAACAATACCTCTGTTGAGGGTTCTACTTTATACGTAACATTATCTCCCTGCCTAGCTTGTGCTCGAATTATTTTTTCAATGGGTATTTCAAAAGTGGTTTACCTTTTTTCCTATGCCGAGTACAAGGGTATAGGCTCGGATGAAGGGATAGACTTTTTGGCAAAATTTGGAGTAAAAGTGCAGCGATACGCTAAAAAATTGGAAATAAGTGATCAGTTGATCTAGATAAAATTTACCTCAGCCTGGAGTTGAATCCCAAATTTAGCAAAAACCGAAGCCTGGATCTGCTCTGAAAGCTTTTTGATTTCTTCACCAGTTCCTCCACCATAATTAACCAAAACCAGGGCTTGCTTGGCGTGTACTCCCACCTCGCCGACCCGTTTGCCTTTCCATCCAGCTTGTTCGATTAGCCAACCTGCCGCTACCTTGACTCCCTCTGCACTTGGATAGCCTGGAATGCTGGGATAGGAAGCCTTTAAGGTATCAAATTGGGTAGTTGGGATGGTAGGATTTTTGAAGAATGAACCTGCGTTTCCAATTTCCTTGGGATCTGGTAGTTTAGACTGTCGGATTTGAATGACTGCTTCACTTACATCGCGAAGGCTTGGGTGTTGCACACCATTGGCTTGAAGCACCTCTCGAATGGCTCCATATTCCAGATGAAATTTAGGAGTCTTGGATAAGCGAAACCTTACTGAAGTTATGACGAATTGGTCTTTGAGGGATTGTTTAAAGACACTCTCTCGGTACCCAAACTGGCATGCTTCCGCATCAAAGTAGTGCATTTCCAGAGTTTCCCGATGCATGGCCTGTAGACTATCAAACAGGTCCTTGATTTCCACGCCGTAGGCTCCGATATTTTGCATAGGCGAGGCACCAACTGTACCTGGGATTAAAGAAAGATTTTCTAACCCTGCCCAGCTTTGTGCAATGCAATGCATGACTAACTCATGCCAAACTTCCCCAGCACCTACTTCAATCCACAGGTGATTCTTATCTTCTTTAACTACCTGTATTCCTTTAATTTCTAGCTTGATAACTAGACCTTCAACATCTTGTGTGAGTAAAATATTGCTTCCACCACCAAGAATTAAGACGGGAAGCTGTTTTTCTTTTGCTGCAATCAAAGCCGATTTCAACTCGGTTAATGTGCTTATCCTAGTGAAAAATTTGGCCTTTTTATCGATTCCAAAGGTGGTAAAGGATTTCAACGAAATGTTTTCTTGTATCATCATGGGCCAATACTTGTCCTGCGAATTAAAGAAGATTTTGCGCCAATCCGAAATGGTTTTTTTGTGTGTCACTCAACTCGGGAATTTCGTTCGAAAAGAGGAGGAGGTGGCTTCCATTTCTGGAACTTATGCACTAGTAGTGGTTTCGATCAAAGCCACTAACCCAAGGCACTTGATAGGGGTGAATAACAATCCTGTGGTGAATATAGGTTATGCATTGCTTGACGTAGGAGAAGAGTAAAGCTAGCTACTTTCTAAAACCAAAAAAGGCTTCCTTTATGCGGAGCCTTTTTGGATTAACTGAAGTAGGTTTTTAAACCCTCCAATTTTTCAAGTAATACGCGCTCTACTTTTCTGTAATCACTTGTATTTGATAGACTTGTGTTTACTGAAAAGTAGTACTTTATCTTTGGCTCTGTACCGGATGGTCGCGCAGAAATCTTGCTTCCATCCGAGAGGTAGAATTGCATCACGTTGGACTTATCCAAATCCAAAACTTCTACTTTTTGCGTTTTTGGATAGTGGATACTTGCATTTTTGACGTCGTAAATCTTCTCTACAGCAGCTCCATTCATTTCCAACGGTGGATTGGTTCGGAACTGGTTCATCAAGTTTTGAATCTGCTCTGCACCGTCTTTTCCTTTCTTAGTTACTGAAATGAGGGCTTCTTTGTAAAATCCAAATCGCTGGTACACTTCTGCCAAGACGTCAAAGACATTTTTGCCCCGAGTTTTGTAATAGGCTACTGCTTCCGCCACAAGTGCACAGGCACTTACCCCATCTTTATCTCGGACGAAGTCACCTACCAAGAAACCAAAAGACTCTTCTCCACCTGCAATAAAAGTTTCTTCACCTTCTTTCTGAAGTATTATTGAAGCGATATTCTTAAATCCAGTAAGGACATTGTAACAAGGAATTCCGAAGCCAGCCGCGATTTTATTGATTAGTTCTGTAGTTACAATGGTATTTACCATGAAATCAGTAGCCCTGGCAAGTCCGAGCTCTTTTCGGCGAGAGAGCAAGTAATAGACAAGTAGTGTTCCCGTTTGATTTCCATTAAGAAGTTCATACTCTTCTTTTTCGTTGGGTACGACGGCAGCGTATCGATCCCCATCAGGATCACAGGCTAGGACAAGGGCTGCACCTATTTTTTGACCCAAGGCCACTGCCAATGTTAGTGCCTCTGCCTCTTCTGGATTGGGATAAATCACCGTTGGAAAGTTCCCATCAGGTTCGGCTTGCTCTTTCACCACTTTAATATTTTGAAATCCAAAGGCTTTTAGGGCTGCAGGAACCATTTTGCCGGATGCTCCATGTATGGGAGAAAAGACAATAGGCATGGACTTTTGGGCCTGAATCGCTTCCTTCGAAAGGCTAAGCTCTTTCACTTTTTCCAGGTAAATCGCATCAAAATCCTCCTCAATGTAATGAAGGAGCTGATCTTGCTTATTCCAATTGACCTGTTCAAATGAAGTAATTTTTTGAACTTCCTTGATGATGTTTGTATCGTGTGGGGCTACTACTTGTGCACCATCTTCCCAGTAGGCCTTGTAGCCGTTGTATTCTTTGGGATTGTGTGAAGCGGTAATCATTACTCCTGATTTGCAACCATAGTGGCGTACAGCAAAAGAAAGCATGGGGGTAGGCCGCATGTCTCTAAAGTACATGACCTCGATGCCATTGGCAGTGAATACATCTGCAGTGGTCATTGCAAAGCGTGTATTGTTGATTCTGCTATCGTGGGTAATGGCGACCTTGATTTTTTCCCCAGGAAAGCAGGCGATTAGGTAATTGGCCAATCCTTGCGTAGCCATGGCTACGGTGTAGACATTCATCCTGTTGGTACCCACACCCATCAGCCCACGCAATCCTCCTGTACCAAATTCGAGATCTTGGTAAAAGGAATCTACCAATTCGGTAGGATTCGTAGCAATCAATTGTCTAATGCTCGCTTTGCTAGCCTCGTCAATGGAACTGGCAAGCCAGCTTTCTGCCTTTTTAAAAATCGAAGGTTCTATGCTACTCATGGAAAACAAAAATTAGGTTAAGTTCTACAAGTTAGAAAAAAGGTTGTAGAGCGCCATAGCTGTGAAATGCCTACAAAGCCTTCCAAACAAGGAATTATAGATTGCCTCTCAGTTGTTGCTCACGCTCTATAGATTCGAAAAGTGCTTTGAAATTTCCTTTTCCGAAAGAGGTGGCCCCTTTTCGCTGTATAATCTCAAAGAAGAGCGTAGGTCTATCTTGAACGGGTTTGGTGAAAATTTGGAGGAGATAGCCTTCTTCATCCCGATCTACTAGGATGTTGAGCTCTTTGAGCGGCTGTAGGTCTTCGTCGATTTTTCCTACACGATCGAGCAAATCTTCGTAGTAGGAGGAAGGTACTTCCAGAAATTCAACACCTCTTTTTCTCAATTCTCCAACTGTATGGATGATATCGTAGGTAGCTATAGCTATATGTTGCACTCCAGGACCACCATAGAAATCAAGGTACTCTTCGATTTGTGATTTTTTCTTTCCTTCTGCGGGTTCATTGATAGGAAATTTGATGTATCCATTTCCGTTGGAAACTACTTTGGACATGAGTGCAGAATATTCGGTAGAGATGTCTTTGTCGTCAAAGGTTAGGAGCAACTTGAATCCCATTACTTCCTCATAAAAGTTGACCCATCGATTCATTTGACCAAGTGCCACATTTCCAACGCAATGATCGATGTATTTTAAGCCGATTGCTTGGGTGCTAAAGCTACTTTTGCGTGCTTGGTAGCCTGGCAGGAAGAGACCTTTGTAATTTTTGCGTTCCACGAAGGTGTGTATGGTATCCCCGTAGGTTTGGATGCTTGCTACTTTTATTTCTCCATCTTGATTTTGGAGGGTTTTTGGTGCTTCTACCGAAATAGCCCCTCTACTCGTAGTTTCTTTCCAGGATTTTTCTGCATCATCTACCCAGAGTGCCAATACCTTGACCCCATCGCCATGCTGGCGGATATGTTCGTTGATGGGATGGTTTGCTGTTAGGGGAGAAGTGAGCACCAATCGGATTTTTTCTTGCTTGAGCACATAGGAAGCTCGGTCTTTCAATCCAGTCTCTGGGCCAGCATAGGCGATTAATTCAAATCCGAATGCATATTGGTAGTACAGTGCGCTCTGCTTGGCATTACCAACGTAGAATTCTACATAATCGGTGCCATTGATGGGGAGGAAGTCTTCAGTCATGGGCTGTATTTGGGTTAATTCTTGGGGCAAAGGTAAAAAAGTCCAGTCAGAAAATTTTTAGTTTAGGATGACTATTCCTGAGAATTTTCATTCCAATAAACGGTAATCCAAGCCATAAGTAAGAAGGAGATTGCCCAGGTACCAAACCCTGGAATAAAACAACAGAGCAGTATCAAACTATAGTAAATGGGAGCCAATACTGCTCCAATTAAAAACTTCCAGGTACTTGTAAATACTTCATCTTCCATTTTTGGAGCTATTCCAAAGAGCCAAATCCAGTACAGGGGTAAATGGAATAACTTCATCATTTTATTCATAAGGTAGCCAGCCGGTTTGACTTTAGTAGCTATTTGATTTTCAACTAAAAATCGTTCCACATCTTCTTTGCTGCAGACATCCACTTGGTTTGAAAGCAGGTGCTGTAAAGTTTTGTCGTAGTCGGTATTTGGAAGGTCTACCACCATTAATTTTAAAGCGGCTTCCACTTGCCTAGTTAGCTTTAATGCCTGAGCAGGATCGGGATCTACTGGAATTGGTTTTCCAAGGCTAATTTTCACCGTGCTCCCAGATTTTTTATGTGCACTGTATTGTATGCCAATAGGGATAATCACTGGAGTAAGTTCTGGATAGGTTGCCATTGCACCATAAGCTATACGGGTGAATCCTTTGCTTAGTGGACGGATATTCCGAACTATGCTGTGGTTGCCTTCGGCAAAAATCAGTACGGATCCATTTTGCTGTAGCACTTGATTTGTTTTTTGAAAAGTCCGTTGGTTTTGAGGAATGGTCGAAAAACCATCCAAAACTCGATAGACAGGCAGCATTTGAACGAGGTTTAACAAATACGCTGCTACTGGATTTTTAAATACTGCTGCTCGAGTCAAAAAGTAGGGGCGGATTGAAATATGGGTACCGACTACTAGAGGATCGATTAACGCATTTTGATGGTTGGCAACTAGGATTATCGGCTGATTTTTAGGAATATTTTCAATTCCCTCCACCAAGATTCGTTTGTAATAGAGGTGTAAGGCTACCCTGAGTAAAAATCGTAAACTGGTGTAAAGCAAAGTTCTCATGTGTACTTTTTCCAGATGCTAGCCAATATGATTCCAGAAATGAGATGCCAAATTCCCCACCAAGCGGCAATCAAGGCCATACCACCCAGTCCAGCAAAGAAACTAAAGATGAGAACTAGTCCAAGACCTGAATTTTGAATGCCTGTTTCGATGGCAATGGTTTTTACGTCTTTAAATGGTAATCGTGCTAGTTTAGCCGTCAGGTACCCACCCCCTAACCCAATAAAATTATGAGCCAGAACCCAAAGGAAAATGGCGCCGATATAGGTCTTAAATAGATCGTAATTACTAAGAAGGGCTAGAAGTACCAAGGCTCCAAATAGGACTAGGCTGAGTGGTTTGATTGCCTTTGCTAACTTCTTTGATAGTTCTGGAAATTTGGAAGTAGTCATAACTCCCAAGAGCAAAGGAATACCCAAGATGAGTCCTATCGTCAAGAAGACTTCTACGGTGTCTAGTTGTACTTCCTGAAGGAGTTGGGCGGTGGGAACATAGGTACTTGCCCAAAAGGAAAAATTGAATGGAGTGAGAAAGATGGCTGCCACGCTGGAAACGGCAGTTAAACTGACTGAAAGTGCCACGTTCCCTTTGGCAAGACTTGTTAAGAAATTGGAGACATTTCCGCCTGGGCAAGCCGCAACTAGAAACAAGCCCAAGGCGATGCTAGGTGGGGGATTGAGTAGCGTGACCAATACCCAAGTCAAAAAAGGCAACACGAAAAATTGGGAAAATATCCCAACCACAAAGCCTTTCGGATTTTGAACAAGGTATTGAAAGTCTGCCCACTTTAACTCTAAGGCTACTCCATACATGATGATTGCCAGAGCGATATTCAGCCCGAGCAAGTTGTCTGGAGAAAAATTGAGCTGTACTGAATCTAGCGCATTGGTTGATGCCATTGCCCTAAAATCAAGTTATTCTAGGAAAAATCAAAATGATTAAAGCGTGTAGACTTGATTTTGGCTGGCGTTGGGAACTGGAAATTTAATTTTCTTCTACTTTCCCAATTCCACTTACTTCTTTTTTAAGGATTCGGGGATTTCCGGAGTAACTTACCTTACCGATGCCATCTACTACAAGGGACAAATCCCCTACACAATTCACTTCCACTTTGCCAATGCCTGAGCTGTTTACATCCATATTCTGAACAATCAGTTCGGATGCGTCCAAGTTTCCAATTCCATTGTTGATAAAAATTGCACGATTGGCGTTTCCACGAAGATTAATGTTTCCTACCATATCCATATCTGCATCGATTTCTTTGGCTTCCAATTCCAACTCAAGGTTTCCAACTCCATTGCCTAACAATTTCAGGTCTGCTACTTTGAACAAGCCATTTGTTTTCACATTGCCTACGCCATCGTAGCTTAGTTCTTTGAGGTCCTCAAGCGAAATTCTGATTTTTAAATCTCCATGATTGAAATTGAACCCATCGATTTTTTTCATTTTAAGTAGTAGCAAATCCCCTTCTTGGTCTATGATCAACTTATTGATAAGTGCTGATGGACCTTCTACTTCGATGGATTCGTCATCGGATTGGGTAAGGGTCAGATTAAATACCCCATCAATTTGCAATCTTGTTACTCCATTGAGTGCTTTTTTCTCTTGGATTTCTTTCTCTGAACTATAGGAGTTGCTTGACTCACAAGAGAATAAAAGGAGGAGTAGGGGAATGATGCCAAAATTTAAAATGGTTTTCATAGCAGTCTGTAGTTTAGAGTTGGTTAGCGAAAAATAGACCAATTCAAAAAACCTGCTTTTTTGCCAAATTAGGCCATATTATAAAAATAGGTTGTTCGTAATCGAACGCCTATTTGCGCTAATGTCCACTTTCGGAGGGATGGGTTTGAGTTACTTAGCTTTTGACATTAAAATTCCCAGCGAGTAAATACCCCATAATTTTCCCGAGCTACCTTTTCAGGGCCATAGGCATCAAAATTGGCACCTAATCCAAAGCCAAATGCTCCTTTTTTCAAACCCGCACGAAGGTAGAGAAAGCTTCTGTTGTGAAAGCCTGCCGCCATTCCCTGATTGTAGGTGAGTTGCAGACGACTGTAAACTGACAAAGTTTCAGTAAGGGCAGGTTTGTACTCGTACAACCCAAAAAACTTTAAATTCTGAGCGCTACTCAATTGATAGGAAAATACGCTGATTGCTAGAATTTCTTTAGAAGCCTTGCTATGCGATAGTCCAAGGGAGGTTCCAAAGCCTGCAACTGAATTGGCTTCTCCAGCTGCTACAAAGGAAAGTCCTGATTTGCCTAGGGCATAGTTTATTTGAAAGGGGATCACTAAGGCATCACCCAACTGTTTTCCTTTCCCATAATTTTCTGAGAAGGCTGCAATTGCCAATACGCTAAACTTACTTTGTGGAGTAAAATTTCGTTTAACCACTAGTTGGAAATCCAAGCGGTCATTGCCAAACATCAATTCCATAGGAATGGGAGGAACTGGAGCTTGTGCTTGAACGATTGTGGAATGGGAGAAAAAAGTGATTAAAAAAAAGCCTACCAGAGAACAGAATAAAAACTTACTTTTCATGAGTTTGAACTTAGGGGTGGGACGAAATAAGTAATTTTCCACTATGCCTTTGACTAGATTTCAAAAGGAAGGTTTAGGTTTAAGATTCTGCAAAATACTTTTTTGGTAAATTTTTTTGGAAAAAAATTTTAAAATAAACCTATGGCCTAGATGAAATAGATTTATTACTAGATCAATAGTTTCTTTATCGTAAAACTTAGAGTAATTCAAGTGCAACAAAAAGGATACTTTAAATGCTAGTAATATGGATTAAAGATTTATTCTTGTTCATGACCGTCATTCCTAAAAGTACTGGATGGGCTAATTAAACTTAATATCTATAGGTTATGAAAAAATTAAGTTAATCCATTGGATAAAAAACCAATTAAAAAAAGCTATTCGAATTTAATCCAATTCTCTTAAATCTACTGGAACCACTCGGGATACACCTGCTTCAATCATGGTAATGCCATAAATGATGTCCGTACTTGCCATGGTGCGCTTGTTGTGCGTAACGATTATAAACTGGCTTTCTGTACTGAATTTATGGATGATTTGGTTGAACTTATCAATATTGGCATCATCTAAAGGGGCGTCTACTTCATCAAAAATACAGAATGGAGCAGGTTTTAGGAGGTAAATGGAAAAAAGTAGGGAAGTGGCGGTCAAGGTTTTTTCACCCCCACTTAGCTGATTGATTGTTATGGGACGCTTTCCTTTTGGCTTGGCCATAATTTCAATAGCAGAATCTAGCGGGTTTTCTGGATCCACCAATGTTAAATCGCAATCGTCCTCTTCGGTAAATAGGGAACGAAAGACGCGCACAAAGTTTTCTTTAATCTTCCCAAAAGCATCCAGGAAGGTTTCCCGAGCAACCAAGTCAATTTCTGAAATGGTGGATAGGAGCGATTCCTTGGCTTGGATCAAGTCATCTTTTTGAGAAGTGATGAAATCGAATCTAATCTTAATTTCATCAAATGCCTCCATTGCCATAGGGTTTATAGGCCCTATTTTATCTAACTTTTCTTTATGTTTTTGTACGATTTCTTTAAGATCCTCCTCCTTAAATCCTTCAAATTCAGAATCTACCAGCGGATTTTCCGCCATAAGGGTCTCCAATTCAATATCAAACTCAACATTTAATCGTTCCTTCATGCCCGCCATTTTCAGACGCACCTCATTAATTTGGTTTTGAAGCGCTAGCACCAATTCATCGTAGGCTTCTTTGGCTTTTTGCAAACTTCGAATTCGCATATCGAGCTCATCAATTGCTCCTCGTTCGCTATAATAGGTCTTTTCAGCCTCTGTAACTCCTAATTCAATTCCCTCTTTTTCTGAATAAAGCTCAATCAACTCTTCATCCTTAACTTCATGACTTTCAAGCAGTGTTTTGATTTCACCATCCAACTGTGAAAGTTCCTCTTGATACTTCTCAATTCTATCTTTTGAACTCTCTAATGCCGTTTGTTTAAACGCGATCTCTTGTTCGGCACTAGTCACCTTATTGAGCTGCTGGATGTAGGTAATATTTTCTTGATTGAAAAGCTGCGACCTATCAGAAAGAATCTTTGAAACCGTTTCCAATTCTTCAGTTACCTGTTCTAGTTGCTTATTTAAATCCTCAAAAAGGGCATTTTCCTTTACTAGCTGCGGTTGAAGTTCTTTCAAACTTTCATCTATTGATTCGATTCTAGTTAAAATATCTTCGCGCTTGTTGGCATTGGAGTACAGCAATTCAGCAAGCTGCTCTTTTTTTGTTCGAACAGATACAAAATCAGAGTTTAGCTCCTGCAGCCGCGCCTGACTTTGTTCCAACTCCTTCTTGAAACTCAGCTCCTTCATTTTGGCTAATTCTCCAAGATTTTGGTCTAAGTTGGACCGAGAGGTACTTACTTTTTGATGTAGTTCCTTGATTTCTTTTTCTAATTTTTCGAGATTTTTAGCTCGACCAATTCGTTTGCCTTCAAATAACCCCACAGAACCACCGGATATCGAAAATTTCTTTTTGATGTATTTGCCAGATTCCGATAGGAAAACGCCTTCTTTTTGGTTTGGAAAATCCAAGTAATCGCCTTGAACTATGTAGACATTGTCCAGGATAAAATTGATCAAGCGACTGTATTTGGCTTCAAACTCAATGATTTTGGTTGCTGCTATTGCGTTTGGAAAGGCCTGAACTTTACTAGGAGAAAACTTTTCAAACTGTTCTAAAATGAAAAAATTGGCTTTTCCTCTTGCAGCATCACTTAGTAATTGAATTGCTGAAATGGCTTCTTGTGCTGTATCAACCACATAGTAGTTGAGGTAATTTTCAAGATAGTTTTCAATGGTTACTCTGTATTTTTCATCTGTTGTAAGAAGGTCAGAGAGTAGGGGAACGTCCTGGCCCCAGCTTTGATTTTTCTTTAAAAACTTGATGGCTTCAGGAAATCCTTCCAAGTTTTCAACCAATGATTTTGTAAGGTTGAATTCATTGGTTTTCGAATCGAGTTTTCTTGATAGTTGAGTTAATTCTTCTCGAATTAGGTCAATAATTTTCGTGGTCTTCTCTATCTTTTGATCTTGATCTTCCTTTTTTTGTTTTAGTAGTTCATAATCCTGCTTTGCTTTATCCAATTCGACTTTTACTTGTACCAAACTTTGTTCAAACTCTACTAAACTGGCTGTCTGCGAACTGTCATCTGAAGACGTTCTTTCCAATTCTTGCTTTAGGGTAGCCCATTGAATTTGTTTGATTTCAACCTCTTTTCCTGCTTGATATACCCTTTCTTTAATTTGAGAAACTTTAAAGCTTAGCGCCTTATGTTGCTCTTGCTTTGCTGCAGTGGTTGTTTTTTGGAGCTCATAATCCTCCCGTAGTTGTGCTACCAAGTTTTCCTTTTCCGCTAAAATCTTTTTAGCTCCATCTTTCTCTTGCTCTAGGGAGCGAATCACTAAAGCAGCTCGTTCATTCGACTTACGGTCCTGATCAATTTGTTCGCGCAAGGACTGAGATCGATTTTCAAGATATCGAAGGCGCTCATTCTTTATTTTTTTATCCGATTCAAAGGTTCTGATTTTGTTGACTTGTTCGTTCAGTGTTTTTTGGCGAGAGGCTAGCAACTTCTCTTTTCCAATTAAATCTGATTTTGAGGAACTTAACTGGGCTTCTAGGGCTACTATTTGGGATTGAATCTCTAGTTTGTGATCCGATTCTTGTTGGATTTTAGTTTGTGCATTCACCAAGCCCAATTGAAGTTGCTCCAAGGATTTTTTTGCCAGGTTGATGCTTGCAATTCGGTATTCTGCCTTTATTTCGAAGTACTTGGATGCCTGCTTGGCTTGTTTTTCTAATGACTTGAGGTTTTTGTCGATTTCAAAAAGCAAATCTTCTACTCGAGCCAAGTCAGCATCGGTGTCTTCTAATTTCCGTAGGGTTTCTCGCTTTCTATTTTTAAACTTAGAAATACCAGCGGCTTCTTCAAAAAGCTCACGACGGGAGTTATTCTTATCGTTGAGTAATTCATCGATCATCTTCAGTTCGATGATTGCGTAAGAGTTTGAATTAATTCCTGTATCGAGGAAGAGGTTGGTAATGTCTTTTAATCGGCAGGTGACCCCATTAATTTGGTATTCGCTCTCTCCGCTTCGGTAGTACCTACGTGTGATGGTGACATAGGTGTACTCAGTAGGCAATAAATTTTTTGTATTCTCGAAGGTGAGGGACACCTCTGCTAGATTGGTTGGTTTTCTATTTTTTGTCCCATTAAAAATCACATTCTCCATTTTGTCTGAGCGGAGCGTTCGAGATTTCTGTTCTCCCAATACCCAACGTATGGCATCTACTACATTGGACTTGCCACAACCATTTGGTCCTACCACACCAGTTATGCCCTTGTCAAAGTGGATGACCATTTTGTCACCAAAACTTTTGAATCCTTTGATTTCCAGCTTACTAAGTAGCATTTATAATTTTAATTGGGAATAAGGGCTCAAAATAGCTTGAATCTAGGAATTAGTCAAAAAAATCAATTAAATCAGGCTTTATTTAGGATAGAAAACACCATATCCTTTTTTGAAAAAGTGGTGAGAATTCTTTTTTTTAACTTTTTGAAGTACCTTGACTTCATGGATTTCGGACAAATCATATATATCGTGGCCATTGTGGCCTATTTCCTGTATCGGGCGAGTTCTAAAAAGAAGAGTACTTCAGTTCCTGATGGGGAAGATACCCCCTCCGAACCACCTAAGAAAGACTTTACCTTCGAGGAGCTTCTTCGAGAAATCCGGGAAGCACAAACCCCAACCATTCCTGAATTGGAGCCTGAGCCGGTTCCAATACCTAAGTCAAAATCTAATTACAAACCACCCAAACAAGATCGGCCAGTTATTCAATCCCCTGCTTCCCAGGAGGTGATTCTATCCGAAGGCTTGGATTATGAACAAGGGTATTCCAATTCCAACCAACTTAATAGCTCTTTTGAGTATCCTAGCCTTGTATCTGAGCCATCGAGACCGATTTCTTATGAATTACCTAAGGAACAAAAGAATCCCTATGCGGAATTATTGAAAAATCCCAAGTCTTTTCGTGATGCAGTCGTGGTAAGTGAAATCCTTAAGCCGAAACATTTTTAAATACTCCCGAACTTTTTTCTCTCAAAATAGTTGATTGCTTGTAGGTTACAAGTCTATCTTAATTAATTTGAAATGAAAAAAAATCAACTTTTGCAAGCGGGCAGTCTTTCAGAATCTAGAAGAAAATTTTTGGAAAAAGCAGGTTTAGCTACCGTCATCGGCACTTTTGGGATCTCCTTTTTTACTTCCTGTGTTAGTTCTGAGGAACCCGACAGTACGACTCCACCCCCGAATACAACTGCTCCCAATGGGATTACTATTTCAGGGTCTACCGTACAGGTGAATCTAACTATTCAAAATAAGCTAGCCGCTTCAGGTGGTTGGTTATTAATTACTTCTGCCAAGACATTGGTAGCAAATCTAAATGGTACCTATGTGGCTCTGAGCTCAATTTGTACCCACTCCGGTTGTTTCGATAGTTGGTCATTCACCAATAGTCGGTTTACCTGTACCTGTCACAATTCCATTTTTGATACCGCAGGAAAAGTGGTACAAGGTCCGGCCAACCAACCTTTAGATGTATATAGCACTTCTGTTTCAGGTTCAACCCTCACGATAAACAAGTAAGACCTTGTCCTGATTGGGTTTCATCTTTAGGTCAATTTCATTTTTGGGCTCAATTCTTCAAGTGATTGAGCCTTTTATTTTATTAAAACAAAATGACAAATAGTGTCAAAATTTAGTTTGATAACTTTCGATCTAGTATTTTTGGACACTAATCGTCAAAAATATGGCCCAATCTAGCCCCGTTGAACAGCAGAAGATTTTACGCGTTTTCAAATTGATTAACCTCTTGCAAGGCACCATTGGCAAGCCAGTTCATCGCCTTGCTGAATTGTTGCAAACTGACGAACGGACCATTTACAGGTACTTCAAACTGTTGGAAGCCTTGGGATTTGTGGTGGTAAAGGAATTTAGCAAGTATAAAATCCAGGAGCGCCCTGAGTACCTTCCCAAGCCTAGTAACAATCCTACTTTTTCCACTGAGGAGAGCCAATGGCTAAGCACCTTATTGGAAAGCCAGGGCAAAGGAAATGCTTTAAAAGATGCAGTAGTTCAAAAATTGAATCTCCAATCGGAGGTTCAATTGAGTACGGAAGACCTTTTCAAGGCAAATCTAGGGCGAATGGTGGATCTAATAGCTCAAGGAATCACCCAGAAGAAGCAAGTTTGGATTAAGGATTACTATTCCTTGCGTAGTGATACGGTATCAGATCGCTTGGTAGAGCCAGTTGGATTTACCTCCGATTACGAACATATCCATGCCTTTGAACAGGAAAGTCAGACCATGAAAATGTTTAAACTTGAACGAATGGGAGAGGTGGTCATCGCTTCTGAAGGCTGGAAATTTGAATCTGCACATGAACTTCCGGAGCAGGCCTTGTTTGGATTTACAGGCAAAGGAAAGTTTTACATCAAACTAAAACTTAGTAAAAAGGCCTACCAATTGATGGTAGAGGAGCATCCGACCGCCAGACCCTTTATCCAAATCAAAAATCGGAATCACTATTTTTTTAAAGGGGAAGTCCCACATTTGCCTGGTTTGGCTCGATTTATTCTTAGTCTTCCGGGTGAAATCAAGGTAGAGGAAGGCAATGAACTTAAAGCCTATTTAACTGAGCAAATCCAAAAGGGATTTTTTTGATCTTGGTTCGGTAAAGAATTTCCTAGGCTTGGTGTTCCTCGCGAAGCAGGTCATTGATGGTTTTTACTGGATTGAACGTGATTAAGGGTACTTCTACAAAAAGGGTATTCCAATGCGCCATGGCCCCATTCCAGAGACCTGGAAGTTCAAGTGCTTTCACCACCTTTCCGCTTTTCGATTTTGCGGTAATAAATCCTGTGTTCATGTCTCGAAATTGAAGCAGATCAAATGCCTGCCCACGGTAGTCCCGCATTCCACAAACCAAATCAACAGGATTGAAATGAGTTGAGGCTAGAAAATGACTTTTGGATTCCGGATTATTTAGATCAATTTGAGCTGTTTCTAGAATTTGGAGCGATTGGGTACCATCTTTTTCCTGAATCCAAAAAGGTCCTCCTCCTGGTTCTCCGGTGTTTTTTACCATTCCACAAACCCGGATTGGACGATTCAGTTTGGCTTCAAAAAATCCAGCTTGCTCGCTTAAATTGGCATTTTGGATGGTGTCAGGAATGATTCCTCCCAATTCCGAGACATAAACTTCTTTCGCCTTACTTACCGATTGGGAAGTCACTTCTTCAAGTGCTTTCAATGCCTCAAATACCCGAGCTTGTACTTCTAGTAGCAAGCCTGCAAGGGCCATTTTGTAGGATTTCGTAACTTGCTTAAGTCGGTCAGGAACTACGTTGTCTATATTTTTGATAAAAATTAGGTCTGCAGCTACCTCATTAAGATTTTCAAGTAGTGCGCCATGACCTGCGGGTCTAAACAATAAACTTCCACCCTCTTCAAGAAAGGGTTCATTGGCCTCATCCACGGCAATGGTGTCGGTAGATTTTTTTTGATGGGAATAGCTTAGCGTAAATGCTAATCCTGTTTGCTCTTTCAGTCTAGTTAGGTGCTGGTTTATTTCTTTGACAAACCCTTCTTCGTGCTCTGGCGATACAGTAAAATGAATCTGCACCTGCTTGTTTTTTCCAACACCATATTGTATTCCTTCAATTAAATGCTCCTCAGCAGGACAGCGGCTAGAATCTGAATAGGCATGAAATTTTAATAAACCTTTAGGTAGATTTCCGTAATTCAAGCCTGTTTCAGTAAGCAGTGCTGCAACCAATTTTTTATACTCTTTTTTCTCAAGCAAGCTAGCAATGGATTCGCCTTTTTGTTTAAGTACTTCATCCAAGTCTTGGTAAAAGGCAAATTGTTGGAGGTTCTCAATAAATTTCTGGGCAAAGCCATTTTTTGCTAACTCTCCATCGACCTCCAAAAAGGAGAAAAGATCTTTGAACATGCGGCTAGCAGCACCTGAGGCAGGGACAAATTTGACGATATCCAATCCAACAGCTTTGCTGGAAAAATACCTTTGGTAATGCTGGACCTGGTTTTCTTCCCAAACCTGTATACCTCGAGCTGGTGTAGCTGGGCCTACCAAACTCAAAAATGGGAAGCCCTGCTTGAAGCTTTCCAACTGCCGGAGAACAACTTCAACCTTCTTTTCTAAGTCGGATATTTTTTGAGAGAGGATAGCGTCCATGACTAGTTATTATGGAATAAACTTAGAATTTCAAGGTAATTTACTTTTAGCAAAAGCTCAACAGTTACCCCATTTATTCGGCTTTATCCAGCGACAATTGACTCCATAAGTTGAAATCTTATAGGCTCACCTACTTTTTTCTGGGCCAACTGAGATTGCCCATCTTCAGAAAGATGTAAGATTCGGGGATAGCCCCCAGTTACCCCAGCATCTCGCATCAATACAATAATTCTTCCTCCAGGGGTCAACTGCACGGTCCCTGGAAAAACTGGGTTGGTGGGGAGGTCCTCCAGTTGATTGAGAATAAGTTCTTCGAACTGGATTCCCATTCGATTGCTGAATTTGGAAAGGTGGAAGGTGCTAGTTCGTAACTGTTTCTGCTGTTTGGCCGACAAAAGACCCCAATCTGCTCCTGGATAGGCCTTTATTTCTAATGACTCAAACCAGGCAGTTTCCCATTTAGGTTTAGCTCCAAGGTCAAAAGACTGAGGAAAGGAAAAATAAGACAAAAAATCGTTCGTACTTCGTTTCGAAGGGAAAGTGACTGATTCAAAATCACTTCCTGATCCAAGGAACTGATTTACTTGAAATCCGCCTTGAATGCATAGGTACAAGCGGCTGCCACTTTGAAATCCTCCCACTTCCAGAATATCAGCAGCTGCAATTGAAATGATTGCAGGGTTTGTAAGTGTTTGCTGATTTACTTTGACCACCACTCGAGCTCCAGCCAAGGAGACCTTACAGGCTTGATCAAATTGAATCTTTAGACCCGGTTGAGCCATTTCAAGTGCAAGGGCATTGTTTTGATTTTGTAGGAGGTGGTTTGCCCAACGGTAACTAAACTGGTCCATCGCCCCTGAAGATGGAATTCCAAATTGGGTGCCCAACATACGCCCCTCATCTTGCAAAGAGCTGCCTGGGGGGCAGCGAAGAAGTACCGCTTTTCCTTGAACTTGACTCATTTCTGAACGGATTTAGGAAGTTGCTCCTTCCAGTTATCAAATTGGGAGATGCTGATCGGTACAAACTGAATTTGATCGCCTGGCTTAGCCCAAACTGGAATAGGCCATTTGGGATCAAAAAAGGTGAGGGGACTTCTGCCGATGATATGCCATCCTCCTGGGCTTTGCATGGGGTAAACACCCGTTTGGCTTCCACCAACAGCTACAGATCCAGGTGGAACAGCTAGTGAAGGCGTACTTTTCCGAGGTGTAAAAAGCTTGGAGGGAAGTCCATTTAGGTAGAAAAAACCGGGCAAGAACCCGAAAAAGTGAATTCGGTAGGAGGGGGCTGTATGCAGTTGAACGACTTCAGCTAAACTTAAATTTTTGGATTCAGCCAAAGGTGCTAAGTCAT
>SXGQ01445249.1_pt1 | contig 28961 bp, 25 predicted proteins | sample 3178371 | NCBI WGS metagenome assembly SXGQ01 (sample SAMN11356859, study PRJNA531348) | freshwater metagenome | isolation source: freshwater sample F1-20 | place: China: Fuxian Lake, Yuxi | collected 2017-12-25 | reverse complement strand
TGACCCAGGGGCAGTTCTCGGCGTCGGCCGACCCGGGTTCGACCGCCAAGAAGGGCGAGGCGAACCAGATGCAGGCGATCGACAGCGCGCTGCTGGCGCTGACGCTCGGCGCGACGTTCGTGGCGCGCAGATTTTCGGGCGACAAGGCGCAGCTGGTGCCGCTGATCCAGGCCGGCCTGGCGCACCGCGGCTTTGCGTTCATCGACATCATCTCGCCGTGCGTGACGTTCTACGATCACGACGGCTCTACCAAGAGCTACGCCTACACGCGCGAGCACAAGGTCGAGGTGGTGCAGGCCGACTTCGTGCCGCATGCCGACGAGATTTCCGCCGACTACCAGGAGGGTTCGGCGAAGAACGTGATGATGCACGACGGCAGCTGGGTCAAGTTCCGCAAGCTGGCAAAGGACTACGACCCGACCAACCGAGACGCCGCCTACGCGCACATCCGCGATTACCAGAAGCAGGGTGAGGTCGTGACCGGCCTGCTCTACATCTCGCCGGATTCAAAGGACGTGCACGACCAGAACGAAACGGTGGCGGGACCGCTCTACAACCTGCCGCACGCCCAGCTCTGCCCGGGCAACGACGCGCTGCAGAAGTTGATGGGGCAGTTCCGATAAACGGCAACCACGAAGCTCGCGAAGGCCGCTAGGTCAAAGCCCTGCCCTCACGTGGCCATCACGTTCTGGCCTGCTCATCACCGCCTGCCCGGTGTTCGCGTCGCACAGTTGCCGCCGGTCACCTGGCATTGCAATCGGCTGTCGCCTGGGCCGACGCGGGAGCGGCAGCAACCAAGGACATCACTGCCACTACCCATTCCACGTTATGTTCGAAGCCACTTCTCTACTCCTCTGAAGGTTGGAATCGACGACACAGTCATTCGTGCCTTCATAGGATAAAATGTCAGTTAAAGTCATGTGAATCATGCGATCACTCTAGGGCATGACCCTTTCTTCACTGGATGGGCATCGTAGATTTGAAGTAGGGCTGCTCAGAGAGAAGGGAAGGCCTCTCCAGTCGACGCCGTGCCGGGCCCGCGGACACACCCCCCGGCGCCCCGACGGGCGGGACGTCACCGCGCGACTGGAGAGACCGTGATTAGACCCCGGCGGCGAGGCGCGATGCTATCGGGTGAACACGGGAGCGGGGCCGATTTTAAAGCCGAGCCAGCTCGCTGCTGCCACGACTTCGGCGCTCACCTGATGAGAGGAACTGGCTCAGGCGTTCACAGATCAGGTCTTGAGGGGCGGACTCTGGCATCACGCAGTCGACGTCGCCAGCCGCTCCAGCCGGCCACGTCTGGCCGGCGCGGGTTGACTGCTGCTGAAGCAGCATGATGCAGACGTCACGGAGCCGAGGGACGGCGCGAACACGAGCGGCGAGCGCGATGCCGTCGAGCACCGGCATCGCCAGGTCGGCTATCACCACCTCGGGTTGAAAACCAATCGCCATTTCGAGCGCCTCACCCCCGTCGCGGGCCACGGTCACGTGTTGGAAGCCGTGCCGCTCCAGGGTCTTGCGAAGGCGGGCGAGGGTCAGGGGGTCCGGACCGGCTATTAAAACCCTCTCCGGCCTTTCTGGAGGCGCGGAATCCAAGAGTGGAGGCGCGAGTTCACCCTGGCGGCCAGAATCGCGTCGATCACGAGGAAGCCAAGGTCCCGCGCCTTGCAGTATTCGCACCACCATACGTAGGGCCTCCATCGCGAACTCACCGAGCTCACTGGGAGAGCGGAATCCTGCCGCATCGCCGGCAGATCAGGTCCACCTTCCCGCGACGCTCGCGGTAGTAATAACGGTGCTCCAGTAACGCGCAGGAAAGCAGGACAAGGCGGCGGAGCAGCACCGGCGAATTCCAGTAGCCGGCCTGGGCAGGCTCCAGGTGGGCGGAGGGAATGCTCATGATGTGGAGTGTCGGCGAGGCCGGCCACCTTGCCCATCCCCCATGCACCCGAGAAGAGGATGGCGTCTTACTCCAGTTCGGCCGAGCTAATAGCGGGAGGGATGCGGCTTCAGAAATCGCGCCTGGTGCTGTCCCTGGCCGCGGTCCTCACCCGTTCAACCAGCGTCTGCAGTTGCACAGGCCGGGAGAGATAATCGTCGGCCCCTGCGTTCAGGCAGTGCTCACGGTCTCCGGGCATTGCCAAGCCCGTAATGGCGATGATGGTGGTCGTCGCGATCCGCCGGTCTTTGTGCTGCCGCAGCTCGGCAATGGCTTCGAACCCGCTCATGCCCGGCATCCGGACGTCCATCAAAACCACGTCGGGCATTGTCCGCTCGATCAGCGTCAGGGCAGCGGGCCCGCTAGCAGCCTCGAATACCGTGAACCCTGCCGCGTGGAGAATGTCGACGGCTAGCTGCCTGTTGACTTGATTGTCGTCGACGACGACCACCCTCCCGGCCGTGTTCGCAACCTTCATGACATGTGTGACCCGGAAGTCTGCGGCGATTCCCGACGACTTTCGAACCGTACCATTATTAAGTGTATAAAATATTACATTATTGTGAAGACGCCGAAATCTATGTGAATCTTTGTCGCAAATAGTCACGGCATGTCTTTGGGGGGGGCGATTTGGTCCGTTCGAGCGCCTCAATGGCGCGGGAACTCATCTCGCCGTTACACCGGCTTGGCACGGGATTCCTCACCATGCTCGTTGCCGACTCCACGGGGGCGTTGCTCGCCGCGTCCCGCCTCGAACGCGACGTGCCGCAGTCGATCGACACCACGTCCAACATGGCCGACCGCGCGTATGTCATCGAGGTAATTACATCGGCAGGTGCAGACCGATTGGCGGTGCTGTCCAACGTCAGGGACACCGCCTGGAAGCGCGCCAGGCGGTCCGGGTCGTCGGCCAGCAGCCTCCCGCGATCAGGGGCATGCGCGCGCGGACTATACCTCCGCGTCAACGTCGCAACAGCAGCACTGCTGATTCCCCCCGAGCTGGCTGGCAATCTGCTCGCGCCGCCACGGCTTCATGCCCGGAAAGCACTTCAGCTGCAGCGCCACGAGCGCGTCGAAGTCGTCGATGGTGAGCGGCCGAAGGCGCAGCGTCTCGAACTTCTGGAGATCGGATTCGTTCCTCTACTTGGTTTCGTCGAAGATCACTTGCACGTAGGCGCGCACGCGTTCAAAGGCCGGCGCGGCCGCAAAGCCGGTGTACTTGGCCGGCGTCACCCACTCCCTGGCCACCTGGTCGGCGGTCTTGCCGGCCTTCTTGCCGGCCTGAGCGGTGGCAATGAACTCGCCTACGAACTCGGCGAACTGCCGCATGTCGGCCGGCGTGGTCTGGGCCGGGGTGTGGCCGTTGATGATCAGGTCCACGTTCGGCACGCCCGTCACGGCCTTCATGATCGTGTTGGCGTACTCGACGCCCGAGCCGCCGTTGCTCTTGTCCATGATCGGCAGGCCCTTGTTGGGGAAGGCATCGCCGGCGTGCATGACGCGCAGGGCCGGGAACTCGACGAACGCGTCACCGGCGGTGTGGGCGGGCCCGAAGAAGTGCAGGTTGACCTGATCGGCGCCCGAGCCCAGGGTCAGCTGGTCGGTGAAGGTGCGCGTGATCAGGCCCTTGCCGGGGTTGTCCTTGAACACGTTCGGCGTCGCGCCGAGCCCGGTCACCGGGTGGCCGGCCGCCAGGTTCTTCGACGTCATCGCGTGGGCGACGATCTCCACCGTGGCCGGCATGGCGACGTTGCCGCTGGTGTGGTCGTAGTGCGTGTGGGTGTTGATCACGCGCGTGACCGGCTTGTCGGTCAGGGTCTTCACCTTGTCGAGCAGGGGCTGGCCCCAGCCGGGGTTCTTGGTGTCGACCAGCGTGACACCGGTCGCGGTGACGAACACCGCGGTGTTGCCGCCGCCGCCGCGCAGCACGAACAGGTTGTCCTTCACCTTCTCAACGGTGAGGTTGTCGGCCGATGGCTGAGGTGGCGGCTGCTGCGCCGCCTTGGCGGCCATCGACAGGCCGCCGAGCAGGACGAGGGCGCCGAGAATAGTGATGCGCTTCACGGATTGATCCTTTCGCGGTGCTCCAGCGACCGCAGAGACAAAGACCGTATGGTACAGCGGCGGGGCCGGCCGCGCGCGCCTTTCTCGCTGCGGTTCGACCACTGGCCAGGAGCCACGAGAAAGTCGCCACCGGCCGGCCCCGGTCACGGTAGAGTGCGCGGATGCTCACTGCCACCGCCCTCGCCCTCGTCTTGAGCCTTGACTGCCAGGCCGTCGCCCAGGCGCCGCCGGTCCCCGTTCCTGCCATTTACATCAGCAAGGAAGAGCACGAAAGGGTGCTGGCCGAACAAATCGCCAAGAATGTGGTCGATCAGCCGCTCAAGTCGGGGCAGGTGCTCGGTGGCCTGACCTCGGTGGCCACGCTGCACCGCGTCAAGCCGGAGGTCACGTCGCTGATCCACGACACGGTGACCGAGACCTACTACATCCTGTCGGGCTCGGGGACGCTGGTCACCGGTGGCTCGCTGGTCGGCGCCAAGCCGATCGACCTCACGCGACTGAACGTCGGCATGGGCCAGAACGGCACGCGGCAGGGCGGTGTCAGCCAGCGCGTCAAGCCGGGCGACGTGATCGTCATTCCCGCCGGCACACCCCACGGCTTCAGCGAACTCGACGGGCCGATCAGCTACCTGGTGTTCCGGTTCGGCCCGACGATCAAGTAGATCCGATTCCGCGCGTAATCCAGCCACGGAGGACACAGAGTACTCAGAGTCAAGACTTCGAAATGCCGGCACACGGTAGCTGCCGCACACCCGCATTTGAAAAGTGTTCTCGGTGTCCTTTGTGGCTTAGCCGGCAAGGAATGCCTTCAGCTCGGGCAGCCGGGCGCGGGCGTCGTGTTCGCCCATGGTGATCAGCCGCTCGATGTAATCCGGCTGGAACATGACCAGGCTGAGCATGTCGTTCGAGCGCGTTTCGCGGGTGCCCAGGCCGCGCGTCAGGAAGCGGAACGCTTTCGGGAGGTCGGCCTCGTACTCGTTGGCGAGCCGGCCCAGGTCCTGTGATGGCCGCACGACGAACAGGTCGATGTGGCGCAAGCCGTGGCGCTTCTCCTCCGGCTGGCCGTCGATCAGCTGGTTGAGCTGCCGCAGCTGCAAGGCATCGCCGTCCAGCTGATCGAGGAAGATCGCGTTGAACAGCACGCCCGCCACCTGCGCCGGCGGCGGGTAGCCGGCGATCTGCGGCCGGTCGGCCTCGCGGGTGGTGCTGGCATGGCGGGTCGACACGGCCAGGATCTTCCTGGCGCCGAGGTGAATGGCCGGCGAGAGCGGCGCGGTCAGCCGGATGCCGCCGTCGCCGTACCAGCCGCCGTCCACCTCGATGGCGGGGAAGAAGAAGGGCAGCGCCGCGGAGGCCATGACGTGGTCCACGCGAACCGCGCAGCTCTCGCTGCGGCGTTGCGGCCGCTCCCACGTGGGAATCAACTCCTCGTCTCGCGTCTGCACCCAGGTGATCGACTGGCCGGTGGTGTAGCTCGACGCGGTCAGCGCAAACGAGCGCAGCCAGCCATCCTGCAAGCTCCTGGGGATACCACCCAGGGCCCCGCCATCCGCCGGCAATTCGCGTTCGAGCATCTCGCGCAGCGGCACCGTGTCGACCAGGCTCTTGGCCGGAGGCAGCAGCGATTGTCCGCCCGACAGCAAGCGCCCGCCCCACCGCACGGTGCGCGATGCCAGGTCGCGCAGGTCGACGCGAAACACGTTGTCGATGCGGAGGCGAGCCCACATTTGCGCCAGCTGATCGACCTTGTCGTCGAACGAGGCCTGGCGCGTGGCGAGAAACGCCGCGTTGATGCCGCCGGCCGAGACGCCGGTCAGGATGTCGGGCACCGCCCCGGGACATTCGCGCGACAGCACGCGCAGCACACCCACTTGATAGGCGGCGCGCGCGCCGCCGCCGCTCAGTACCAGCGCCAACCCGCGCGAATCCGTCCCGGGGCTCACACTGGAATGCTAACTCATCAACGATGGCTGCGCCCGTCCGTTCGCCGCCTGTAACCCATCGCTCTTTACGATGTGGAACAGCAGCTGGACGTGGCCCTGCTGACGGCGGCGTGGCCAACCTCGTGTCACCGGCCAACGACTGCTCGAGCCTGGCGCCCAGGCGGCTCAGCGATGTCGCCGGCGGCCAAGCGGTAGGGCGCGTGGGGCTCGCGCGCTTCGCGCGCTCGTGGGGGATAATACGCAGCTTATGAACACCGGCTCTTACGTCAACGGCAAGTGGTACCACCCGGCTTCGAGCGGGACCACGAAGAATGTCAACCCGGCTGACACCAGCGATGTGATCGCCGAGTATCCGCTCGCGACCGCGGCCGACGTGCGGCTGGCCGTTGACGCGGCCGTGACGGCCTGGCCGTCGTGGAAGAAGACGCCCGGGCCGGAGCGTGGCCGCGTACTGTGGCGCGCCGCCGACATCGCCCGCCGGCGCGTCGACGAGGTCGCCCGCACCCTCACCCGCGAGGAAGGCAAGATCCTGAAAGAAGCCCGCGGCGAAGTGCTGAAAGGCATCTCGTTGCTCGAGTACTACGCGGGTGAGGGGTTCCGGATGCACGGCAAGACGCTGCCGTCCGAATCGCGCGACACCTTCACCTACACCATCCGGCAGTCGCTGGGCGTGGTCGGCCTGATTTCGCCGTGGAACTTCCCGTGGGCTATCCCGGTGTGGAAGAGCGCCCCGGCGATCGTGGCGGGCAACTGCGTCGTGTTCAAGCCGGCCGAGCTCACGCCGGCCACGTCGGCGCTGCTGGCGGAGATTTACGAAGAAGCCGGCTTGCCGCCCGGCGTGTTCAACATGCTGGTCGGTACCGGCGCCGAGGTTGGCGAAGCGATGGTGCAGGCCCCGGAACTGCGCGCCATTTCGTTTACCGGCTCGAATCGCGTCGGCGGCGCCCTGTACGTGAAGTGTGCCCAGCGCGGTGCCAAGGTCACCTGCGAAATGGGCGGCAAGAACGCCGTGATCGTGATGCCTGACGCCGATCTCGACAAGGCCGCCATCGCCATCCATGGCGGCGCGTTCGGTTCCACCGGGCAGCGCTGTACGGCGACGTCACGGGTCATCGCGCATCCTGACATCAAGGACGCCCTGGTCGAGCGGCTGGTGGCGGCGGCGCAGAAGATGAAGCTCGGTCCCGGACTGGACGACTCGTCCGAGATGGGGCCGTCGGTCGGCGACAGCCAGTGGCAGACCGTGATGGACTACATCAAGGTCGGCCAGGGCGAAGGCGCGCGCCTGTTGACCGGCGGCACCCGTCCCGCCGCACTTAGCCACGGCTACATCGACGAGCCGACGATCTACGACGGCGTCTCCCCGTCCATGCGCATCATCAAGGAGGAGATCTTCGGCCCCGTGCTGTCGGTCGCGACCGCCTCGTCGCTCGAGGACGCGTTGCGCTTCGCCAACGCCGTGGAATACGGCCTGACGACGTCGATCTTCACCGAGAACATCACGGCGGTGATGAAGTTCGTGGACGAAGTGGAGACCGGCATGGTCCACGTCAACGAACCGACCGTCGGCGGCGAGGCGCAGCTGCCGTTTGGCGGCACCAAGTCCACCGGCGTCGGCGAGCGCGAGATGGCCGAGGAGGGCCTGAACTTCTTCACCGAGCTGAAGACGGTGTTCATCAACTACTCGGGCAAGGCCGAGCGCTCAATGACGCGCTAAGCGGCAGACGATCTCAAACTCCTTCTGGGTAACCGGCTGCACCGACAGCCGGCTGCCTTTCTGGTTCACCATCATCTCCTGCAGGCCATGGACCTGCTTCAGCGTGGTTAACGGCAGGACTTCTTTGAAGCGCTCAACGAAGGCAATCTCGACGCTGAACCAGATCGGCTTGTCGGCCGTGTGCTTGGGGTCGTAATAGTCGTGGCCCTTTCGCAACGCGAACGGGTCGGGATAGCCCGCTCGTGAAATGGTCGCCAGCCCGGCGACTCCTGACGGATCGGCATTCGAGGCGTAGAACAGCACGCCGTCGCCCACCTGCATGTCGTCGCGCATGAAGTTGCGCGCCTGATAATTGCGCACGCCCTCCCACCCCGTCTTGCCGTCGCGCTCGAGTTCATCAATCGTGTAGGCACTCGGTTCGCACTTCATCAGCCAGTAACGCTTATGCTTCAATCGTTTTCCCCCACAAAGGCGCGTTAGCGCCGAGCTCGACGAAGCCGCAAGGCCCGAGCCCCCACGATTCTGCCAACTTTCACCCTCACAAATCCGCCCAATCCCCTGTCATGCCTAAGTTCCGCCTGCCCTGCCTACGCTGCTCACGACCCCGTTGGTGACCGCAGTGGCCGTTTGGTCGCTGGCCCGTGGTCCTGACGCCAATGCGGCCCTCCTCTCGCTGTTCGGCCAGATGCTGAGGCGGCCGCTGCCAGTGGCCGCAGCCAAACAGCAGGCGAAGAAGAACCATCGTGCTTGAACCGTCGTGATTGAACCCCCGTGATAGAACATAATCGAATCAGCAATGGAAAGAATCATCGTCACCGCCAGGTTCCATGCGGGCCACCGCCAGCTGGGGTACCCCGGCAAGTGCCGGTTCGTCCACGGGCACACCTGGCAAGGCAAGGTGGTGGTGGCGACCGAGGAGTTTCCCCGCAACGAGCTCGACATGTCGATCGATTTCGGCGACATCAAGGACGTGATGCGCGCGCTCGATCACAAGATGCTGATCACCGCCCAGGACAAAGCGTTTCTCGATGCCGGCCTGTTCGAGCCGGAGGGGATCGTGATGCTGAAGGGCAAGGGGCCAAGCGTCGAGAACGTCGCGCACCACGTGTTCGACGGGGTGGTGGCGCTGATCCGGACGCAGTATCCCGGCAGGGCCATTCGCTATACGGTCGAAGTGACCATCCAGGAGACCGAGAACAACACCTTCATCGTCGAGAAGGATGTGACGATCTAGAACTTCACCGCGGCGATGAGCGAAGCCGACCGGCCCGACGCCAGCACTGCGCGCACGTCCTGGCTGGCATAGTGCTCCTGGTTGAGCAGGTTGCGGGCCTGGACGCGCAACTCGAGCGGCTTCGCCACCCGGAGGCCGGCCGCGGCGTCGAGCAGCGTGTAACCCGGAACGACGCGCTCGGTCGGACCGGGATGCTCGTCGGCTGAGAAGTAGGCGACCCGGACCTGCCCGAATGCCCCAGTGCCAAACTGCCGGCGCAGGACGGCGGAGATGTTGGTCGGCGAGATGTCGTCGAGGTAGGCGTCGTCATCGAGCGCCCGGCCTTCGGCGACCTGCGTGGCCAGCTCGAGCGAGAGGCCGGCGCCGATCTCGGCCTGGCCCTCGATCTCGAACCCGCGGAGGCGGGCGCGGCCGCGATTGCGGAAGAAGAAGTCGTCGGGCGAGGTCGCGTAGCGTTCGACGAGGTCGTGGATGCGGTAATCGTAGTAATAGGTCGCCAGCCGGAACCTGGGGGCGACATAGCGCAGCGCGAGGTCGCCCTGGCTGCTGGTTTCCGGATCCAGTTCGGGGTTGCCGGTGATGTAGCCACGGCCGGTCGGCCCGCGGTAGTAGCGGTCCGACAGGACCGGGTCGCGGAAGCCGCGCGCAAGCTGGCCGGTGAGGCTGAAACCCCGGAAGCTGCCGAGCGTGGCCGACGCGAAGCCGGAGAAGGCGCCGTTGCTGGTGCCGTGGTTGCCGAAGTAGCCGCCGTCGTTCCGGGTCGTCACGTAATCGCCGCGCACGCCGGCGCCGACCACGAGCACGCTGCTGAGCGCCGAGTCGATCGAGGCATACGCGCCCGTGTCGGTGCGCCTCGCCGAGTCGATCGAGACGGTGGGGCGCGTGCGGACCACCGCGCCCGCCAGATCGTAGGCGATGAAGTCATCGACGGCATGCAGGCCGGCCCGGCCGTTGACGTCGAGGCCGATTTCGAACCGCGACTTGCCGAACAGCCGCTCGCCGAAGCCCCGCACCTGGAAGTCGTTCGCGGTCACGTCGGCGCGCTCGATGGTGCGGCCGGTCGTGGCGGTCGCGAACCGGTCCTGGTCGGTGACCTGGGCGTGGCTGCCGACGAAAGTAGTGACACCCAGCCGCTGGAACCCGGCCATCTCGCGCGCTTCGTAGCCGGCGGTGAAGCGGTGCGAGTCCTCGGTCGGATAGTAGAAGCGGACGGTCTGCGAATTGTTCCGCGGCCGCTCGATATCGCGGCCGAAGTCGCTTTGCCATCCGGCGCTGAACATGCCGGGGCCGGCCTGTTGCTCGGCGCGGATCATGAACCCTTGATCCGAGAACCCCGAGTTGAAGACCTCGCCCTGGGGGCTGTGCCAGTCGTCGGCCTTGCGCTTGTGCGCGGCCATCAGCACGCCGCCGCCGGCGTAGCCCTTGGACACTTCGACCGAGCCGCGCCATTCGGGCACACCGGTGCCAACTGTGCCCGAGAACTGCGCCGCCCACGGCGAGCCGGGCGGCACGCGCCGCGTGCGAACCGAGATCACTCCGCCAAACGCGTCGGATCCGTAGGCGACCGAACCCGGTCCGCGCGCCACGTCCACGCCCTCGACCAGCGACGGATCCAGGAATGTCGCGCTGGCTCCGGCCCGGCGCTCGGAGCTGACCCGGGCGCCGTCGATCAGGACCAGGGTGCGGCCGCGCGCGAGTCCGCGAATGGCGGGCACCGCGGCCTGGCCCTCGGAGACCTGGTTGACGCCGGCGACGTTTTCGATCGCCTGCATCAGGTTGGCCGGCTGGCGCACCGACACGTCGCGGCCGCTCACACTCGTCGTCGCCGCGGCCGGCGTGGCTTCAATACTGGGCGCTGAGCCGGTGACCGTGACCGACTCGCTCAGCAGCGGCGCGATCGTGATCAGTACTTCCTGCCCGGGCACCACCGCCTCGATCAGCACGGGTCGCGAGTACGACCCCGCCTGGTCGATGACCAGCACCTCGAAGGGGGTCGGCGGATCCGGCTGCCACTCGAACCGGCCATCGGCGTCGGTAATCGCTTCGCCGGGGCGGCCGAGCACCGAGACCGTGGCATTGGCCACTGGCCGGCCCTGCTGATCCACCACCCGCCCCTTCATCGCAAAAACCGATGAGGGCAGGGCCAGGATCGCGAGGATCAGGAGAAACCGCCGGTACATGGGAACTTCACGACAATACGAAGGGGTTCGTATTACTACCAGCGCTCGTAGTGGCGGGTTCGTCAACGGCCGACGGCGACGACGGCTTCGACGGCTTCGTAGACCGTCTTCAGAGCCCCCGGAGTGCTGGCGATCGTCAACAGGGCGGCGGCGCTGGCGGCAAGGATGAGAGCTTGAGCCGGGGCTGAGCGGGGCGCATCGGCGTTCGGCGAGGACGAGAGCAGGCGACGGACCCGGCGGTCAAGGCGGTCGCGCTCGATGAAGGGGCTGATCGTCGCGGCGGTCCAGCCGGGGCCCGACGACAGCCGCGCCACTTTCACCAGCAACGCGGCCAGGTCCAGCCGCGCCTTCTCCTGGCCGGCCGTCGCCGCATCGTCGGCCGCATCTTCCGCGGCGTCGTCCCAGGCGAGGACGATCGCGTGATGTGCGGGGGTCCAGCGCAGCAGGTCGGGGGCGCCCGCCATCAGCCATCGCTTCAGGTTGTCCCAGGCGCGCAGGTGGCCGCGTTCGTGCGCGACGATCCTGGCCCACTCGTCCTGGTCGCAGGCGTCGACGATGGTCCGCGCCGCCATCAGCTTCGGCGCAAACACGCCGACCAGGGCCACGATCGGCGTGAACGAGTCAACGGCGTAGGTCGGAACGCCGGCCGGCGGATCGAAATCAAGAGGCCTGGCCGCGCGCAGCCAGCGGCGCTCGACGCGCCAGGTGGCGAGGGCGCTCATGGCGGCGCTCCCGAAACCCGCCCCGAGCAGCCCGAGGCCGACGATGGCGAGGCCGATCAGGATCGGCCCGACCGGCTCGGTGGCCCGCACCGGCTCGAACATGACGAACGCCGGCATGACCAGGATCGAGACGATGAGGCCTGCCGCGGCGGTGGGGAAGGCGCGGAGCATGACCAGGCGGCGGGCGCGGATGGCCGGTGACCAGTTCTGGCCCGAGAGCCCGCCGCTCTGCCAGGCGACCACTGCCACGAGCGAGGCCAGGCTGCTGAGCAGTGCGTAGCTGGCGAGCGCGACCGAGACCAGCAGCAGCGGGCGGCTCATTTCGCGTCCTTCCGGCTGATGGCGTCGCGCGGCGCCGCCATGGTGCGTTCCAGCTGTTGCCGGCGAGCCCGCACCAGGCCTTCGAGTTCGTCGAGCAGCGCGCGATCGCGATCGCCCACCGCCTCCACGAACTGCGAAAGAATCGGCCGCGCCGACGAGGCGTCGTCCGGCAGCATGATCGCGAAGGTCGAACCGGCCAGTTGCGATCGCAGCTCATCACGCGTGACCTGCGGCTGATAGAAGAACGCGCGTCCGATCTTGTCGCGTCGCAACACGCCCTTGCGGAACAACCGATCGAGCGTGGTCATCAGCGTGGTGTAGGCGACGCCCGAGAATGCGGGTTGCAGGTCGCGCACGCACGCCGCCGTGCCGCGCGACCACAAGGCGTCGAGCACGCGGCTTTCGAGCGGCCCGAAAGCGGTGTCGAAATGCGTCCGTGGCGGCCGAGCGGTGTCGGACATGGGGAGACGCGATTATATCGGGACGGAACAGACAAGGTAGAATCGCCACCGGATGTCCAACCGGCGAGCGGTCTTCGCCCTCTTCTTCTTTTCCGGAATCGCGGGCCTCGTGTACCAGGTGCTCTGGTTGCGCCGGTTGTCGCTGGTGTTCGGCGTGACGGTCTATGCGGCCAGCACGGTCCTGGCCGCGTTCATGGCCGGGCTGGCGATCGGCAGTCTCCTGGCCGGGTACGTTCTGCGCCGGCGCATCCCGCCGCTCCTGGCCTTTGGCGCCGCCGAGATCCTGATTGGCGTGACCGGTTTCGCATCGCCGTACCTGCTGAGCGCGGCTTCGGCTTTGTACGCCGCGCTCCAGGCCGCGGCTCCGGAATCGCTGGGGCTGTTGACCGTCGCGCGCCTGGCCTCCTCGCTGGCGATCCTGGTGGTGCCCACGGCGCTGATGGGCATGACGCTGCCGTTGTTAAGTGCCGCCGTGTCGGCGACCCACACGTCGATCGCCTCGCGCATCAGCCTGCTCTACGCCGTCAACACCGCCGGCGCCATGGTCGGCACGGTGCTGACGGGCTTCCTGCTCATACCGGCCATCGGCGTCCAGCGGGCGTTCATGACCGCCGCGGCGGTGAACGTCGCGGTCGGCGCGCTGGCCCTCTGGGCCGGCCGCGGCCACGGTCCCGCGGCGCCGCCAGAAACGGACGGCGCGATCCTGTCGCCGCCGGCACTCTCGCGCCTGCCGCTGCTGCTCGCCGTGGTCGTGGCCATCTCCGGCGTTGCGTCGCTCGGCCTCGAGATTCTGTGGTTCAGGCTGATGCTGCAGTTCGTGGTGGCCACCACCGAGGCCTTTACCGCGATGCTCGCGACCGTATTATTCGGGATCGCCCTTGGCGGCTTCCTGGCCGCGCGCATCCTGCGGACGGGTGCGAGGGCCACGATGTGGCTCGCGGTCGTGCAGGCGGCCACCGGACTTGCCACCGTCGCGTCGATGAGCTTCCTGCTGTGGACCATCGCCGCGGACTGGAAGACCACCGGCTTGTGGACGGCGGTGCTGATCGCGATCCTGCCGGCGGCGATCGCCATGGGCGTCGGCTTTCCGCTCGCGCTCGGCCTGGCCACCGGTGACGCGGCCGGTGGTCACGAGCGCGCCGAAATCGGGCGGCGGGTGGGCGTGATGTACGCGCTGAACGTGGCCGGCGCGATTGCCGGCTCGCTGGCGGCCGGGTTCCTGTTGCTGCCGTGGCTCGGCGCTCAACAGGCACTCATCGCCGTGGCTGGGTTGTACGTCGGCAGCGGGTTGCTAGTGGCGGCCCGGGCAGGCCGTCCGGCCATGCTGGCGGTCGGCCTGATTGCAATCGCGTTCGTACCGGTCGCCAGGGGGACGGCCGATCCGTTCACGGTGGCGATTGACCGCCGTTATGGCAATTCGCAGCAGGAAATCTGGCGCGACGAGGGCGCGCAAACCGCCGTCAGCGTGCGCGCGAGCCGGTTCCAGCGCGTGTTGTACCTGGATGGCCTGCACCAGGCCAACGACCAGCCGCCGATGGTGGAACTGCACCGCGCCATCGGGCATCTGCCCATGGTCCTGCACGGCGCGCCCCGCGACGTCCTGGTGGTCGGCATGGGCGGCGGCGCCACGCCGGGCGCGGTCAGCCAGTACCCCGAAGCCGAGGTGCTGGTCGTCGAGTTGTCGGCAAGCGTGCGGCGCGCGGCGCCGTTTTTCGCGCACGTCAACTACGACCTGCTCGAGCGGCCAAACGTCACGGTGCGCATCGATGACGGCCGCAATTTCCTGTCGCTGACCAACCGCCGCTTCGACGTGATTACCGCCGACATCATCCAGCCCGGCCACGCCGGCGCCGGCCACGTGTATTCACGTGAGTACTTCGAGCTGGTCCGCCGCGCGCTCAAGGATGACGGCCTGGTGCTCCAGTGGATTGGCCATCGCCCGTCGATCGAGTACGGCTTGATCATGCGGACGTTCCTGGCCGTCTTTCCCGACGCCACGCTGTGGTACGACGGCAACTTCATGATCGGTTCGCGCCTGCCGCTGACGATCGCACCGGATCGGTTCGCGCGCCTGCGCGCCACGCCCGTGACGCGCGCCGCGCTCGACGCCGTCGGCCTCACCAGCTTCGCCGCGTTGCGCAGCTGGTACACGGGAGGCGCCGCCGAGATGCGGGCCGTGATCGGTCCGGGACCGGTCCTCACCGACGACCGGCCGCTCGTCGAGTATCAGCACTGGCTGCCGCCGGCCAACGAGCAGCCGCCGCTGGACTGGCCGTCGCTGAAGGGAGACGTCACTCGCATCATCGACGGTGGTGGCCAGTGATCGATACGATCTTCCTGGACGCGGGCGGGGTGCTCTGCCACCCGTCGTGGATCCGTGTGGCCGAGGCCATGGCGCGCCACGGCGCACCCGTAACCGCCGCGGTGCTGGCCGCTGCCGAACAGCGCGCGACCCACGAACTCGACCAGGCTGCGGTGATTGGCGCCACCGACGATCGTTCGCGCGGCTGGCTTTACTTCAACCTGGTGCTGAAGCACGCCGGCGTGCCCCAGAGCGCCGCCACCGCCGCCGCCCTCGCCGAACTGCGCGAGTACCACAAGGCCGAGAACCTCTGGGAGCACGTCGAACCCGACGTCCAGCCGGCGTTGGCGGCGTTGCGCGAGCGCGGCCTGCGCCTGGTCGTGGTCTCGAACGCCAACGGCCGCCTGCGTCACCTGTTCGACCGCCTGCAGCTGACGCGCTGGTTCGACCACCTGCTCGATTCACATGACTGGGGCGTTGAGAAGCCGGACCCGCAGCTCTTTCGCCTGGCGCTCCAGCAGGCGCGCGCCGAGGCCGGGCGCACCGTCCACGTCGGCGACCTCTATCACGTCGACGTGATGGGCGCGCGCCGCGCCGGCCTGCGCGACGCGGTCTTGTTCGACATGGCCGGCCTCTACGGCGGCGTCGACTGCCCGCGGGTCAGTTCCTTTGCCGGCCTGGTCGAGTGGCTCGACACGACCAGGGGGAACCAGACCCTGAACCGCGTACCCTGAGCCTCGGCCGACGTTACCCGCAGCGCGGCGTGGTGGCTGCCGACGATCCCGCGCACCGCCGCCATGCCGAGGCCGCGGCCTTGATCCTTGGTCGAGAAGAACGGATCGAAGAGCCGCGCCATCGTGTGCTCGCTCATGCCGCTGCCGTTGTCGACCACGTCGATAAATACGTAGCGTCCCGGCTCGACATCGCGGCCGAACGTCATGTGCTTCAGGAGCTCGCGATCCAGCCGTTCCTCGCCGGTCGCCACCGTCACCGCCCCGTGTTCCTCGACCGCCTCGGTGGCGTTGATGATCAGGTTCATCACCACCTGGCGCAGCTGCGTCGGGTCGGTCTCGACCAGTGGCAGTGGTCCCGGGCTCTGGTAGGTCAGGGTGCAGTGCCGGGCCACCGACGCCTCGAGCAGGTCCACCATCTCCCGCACCAGCGCGTCGAGATCCACGCGCTCGGCGACGACGCGGCCCCCGCCGGCGTAGGCCAGCATTTTCGACACCAGGTCGGCCGCGCGTTGCGCGCCGATCACGATCGATTCGGCGGCGCGCCGCTGGCCTGACTCGGCCGGCGCCTGCATCGCCAGCAACTCGGCGGTGCCGAGAATGCCGGTCAGCAGGTTGTTGAAATCATGGGCGACGCCGCCGGCCAGCACCATCAGGCTCTCGGCCTTCTGCTGTTCCTGGACCCGCCGATCGAAGGCGTACCGCTCGGCTTCACTGTGGCGGCGGCCCGAGATGTCGCGCACGCTCACCAGCCAGCCGGCGAACCGGCGCTTGGCGTCGCGCACCGCCGTCACCTTGACCTCGAAGAACCGCGGGCCGGGCTCCACCTTGACGATGGCCGGCTGCCCTTCGCCGAGCGGGCCGTCGTTGGCCACCGCGGCCGTCCACCAGCTGACCACGTCTTCCACGGGCCGGCCCAGGCTCGCCGCCGTGCAGCCGGTGAACCTCTCGGCCGCGGCGTTGAGGTCCACGAGGCGGCGCTGGGCGTCGAGCACCAGCACGCCGTCTTCCATGCTGTCGACCACAATGTCGCGGGCGACCGGCACCAGGCCGAACAGGCGATAGCGGTAAAGCGCCCAGGTGAAACAGACCCCCGACACCGTGAAGCCGATCGGCGTGAGGTCGAGGCCACTGGCCCGCAGCGCGCCTGACTGGTAGAGGACGTTGCTGAGCCATGGCACGATCGCGCCGATGATCATCAAGACGGTCTGGCGGCGATAGGTCGGCGGGAAGCGCCGCAACCCGCGCACGAGGATCCAGGTGCCGATCGCCATCAACACGTAGCTGTAACCGGCGTTCACCCAGTACCAGGTGCCGCCAGTGTAGATGAGCCGCGTCCCGGACGCGGTCGCGACTTCGGTAATCGCCGTCCAGTACGCGTGACGCCAGTCGTTGGTGGCGGCCAGTGCCAGCGTCGTTACGGGCACGATCCAGATCGCGGCGCGCAGCAGGCGATTCTCCAGCCAGGCCGCGCGGCTGTACGCGCTGATGAAGAGCAGCCACAATACGCCAATCGGCGCCACGCCGAGGTACTGCACCTTGGCGAGCGCCACGCGGGTGCCGGTGTCGGGTACGAGCGCGTGCAAGGCGCTGGTGAAAGTCCACACCGCGACGGCGATCATCAACCAGCCGAACGACGCGCCGCCCGGCACGCCGCGGCGCGTGCGCGCGAGCACCGCGGTCCAGATCGACAGGCCGGTCGCGGCGAAAAGCACGGCGGCGTGGAGCGTGGGCGTCCAAAACACTGAGCAATCATTATCAGGTATGCCATTCGTCCCAGCCCAACCGCTCGCGGACGGGCCCCATCGGGCTGGTGACCGGGGGATTTCTGGTAGACTCAAAGGTGCTGTAGGGGAAGACCGCCCAGAGGCGGTCTTTCGTGTTTCAGGGCCAATTGGGGTCACTGCCAGCGGCCGGCAGCCTGCAAGGGTTGTGGCGAAGCGTTCTCGCATAGCGAGACGAGGAGAAGACGATGGGTCGGAAGTTGTACGTGGGGAATCTTCCCTACACCGCGGCGGAGCAGGATCTTCAGGAGTTGTTCGAAAAAGTCGGCCCCGTGGAATCGGTCACGGTGATGCGCGACATGGCTACTGGACGCGCCCGCGGTTTCGGGTTCGTCGAGATGGGCACCGATGAAGGCGCCCAGAAGGCCATCACCGAGCTGCACGAATCGCAGCTGGGTGGCCGGACTCTCACTGTGAACGAAGCGCGTCCCAAGGAGGCCCGCGGCGGTGGTGGCTTCGGTGGTGGCGGCGGCGGCCGCGGCGGTGGTGGCTTCGGTGGCGGCGGCGGCGGCCGTGGCGGCAACGGTGGCGGTGGCGGTGGCGGCGGACGGCGCGAGCCGCGCTGGTAGGCCAACGCTAAATGGCTACACGAGGACCCCTCGGCAGAGGTAAGCGAGAACGCGAACGGGCTCGCGTGGAGAAGCAGAAGCAGAAAGTGCTTCGCCGCGAAGAGACCAAGCAGCGTCGCAGCCAGGTTGGCCCGAACGACCCAGCTGGAGTGGACCCGGACATCGCGGGCATCGTCCCCGGTCCGCAGCCCAATCCATGGCTCGATGACCTGGAAGACGAGCCAACCGAGGACTCAGACACTTCCGACAACGACGAAGGCCGGGGTTAACCCCCGGCCTTCGTCGTTTACTTCAGTTTCGCGCCGGTCAACTGCGCGACACCCGCGAGCGTGGTCTGCGCCGCGTTCAATCCCAGTCGGAAATCCTTGTCCGAGTAGGTCGCGAACACGTCGGTCGGCTGGTGCCAGTGCGGGTTCCAACCGTTGCCGGTGTGGATGCCGCGCTCATTCTCGCGCAGGCTGATCGACGGCACGTGATCCATGAACGCGGTGGAGTCGGTGTTGGTCATGTGCTCACCGACGTTCGACGGATAGTCGGTCGCGTACTTCTCGTTGGCCGCGTGCAGCGCAAACGCCAGTTCCCTGGCACCGGCGAGGAACTTCGACGTGACCTGGAACTCGATGTTGACGTCGGCTTCCGGCCGCTGTTCGGGGCTGACCGTGCCGTCGGCGCGCGGCATGCCGTGGTCGAACATCATCATGTCGTGCTGGATCATGCCGACCCACTTCGGTTCGGGGTAGCGGCCCGAGCCCGGCGGATCCTCCTTGCCCTGCTGATCCTTGCGCTGCTCGACGTAGGCATGGGCGCCGTTGAGCCCGGTCTCTTCGTTGTTCCACAGCGCGAAGCGGATCGAGCGATCGGTGACGACGTCGGGCGAGCTGAAGACGCGCGCCAGTTCCATGACGAGCGCCGTGCCCGAGCCGTTGTCGTTGGCCGCTTCGCCCCAGCCGTGGCCGTCCATGTGCGCGCCGATGATGTACATCTCGTCGGGCCGGGTCGCGCCGATCTTGGTGCAGTAGACCTGTTCGCGCGGGCCGTCGGTGGCGGGCTCCGTGTTGAGCGCGCGCAGCTTCTCGTCGGGCTGCTTCATGGGGTCGTTGTTGACGCCGGTCGGCGCGCGGAGGCCGCGCGGCCGCCCGCCGCCCGAGGCGGTGGGGATCGCGTTGGGGTCGGCCGCCGGGCGCGGCCGGCCCGTGTTCGGGTTTCGCGGCGGCGTGGTGTAGGTGTACTTCAGCCGCTCGGTGTTGGTGCAGCCGTAGCTCTTGAGCTGCGCCTCGATCCAGTCCACCGCCTTGCGGTTGCGCTCGGTGCCCTGGCGCCGATCGCCGAACTGCGTGAGCCCCTTCACGGTGGCCTTGTACTTCTCCAGATCGAGCCGGCTGACCAACGTCCGAACCGGATCAGCCGGCGCCGGCGCAGCGGGCTGTTGGCCATGCAGGTTGGTCGCGACGACGACGGTCGTCACGAGGGCGAGCAATACACGCGACATCACATTTGTCTCCTTTGGCACCCTGGGCGCCTTCGGCACCTTCGGCACCTTATTCTGTCCGAATTGACATCGTTTCGTAAGAGGAGCACAGTCCAGGTAGGTAGTCGGCATTGGCATTCATACGTTGAATACGCTGCGCGGTTACGAATTGGGCCGCGAGGCGAGGGCGCGCGGTGCGCAGGTCGTGTACGGCGGCATTCACGCCACGCTGTTCCCCGACGAGCCGCTCGCGCAGGGTGGCGCCCACGCCGTGGTGACCGGCGACGGCGACCGGGTGTGGGACGACGTCTCTCGCCCGCCGCTGGTGTGGCAACGCGCCAAGTGCGTCAAGTCGCTGAAGTCGCGGCTGGCGTTCGTGAGGATCTCGAAACTCTACCGGCAGATGTACGCCAAGACCGGCATCTCCACCGACCGCGCGCGCTCGGACCGGGCGCGGCGGATGACGCGCCTCGTATCTCTTATACTGACCTGGTGAGACGCCTCGCGCTGGTCGTCGTGTTAGCGCTCGTTGCCGCTGCCAGCGGCGAAGCCCAGCGCCGCGGCGGAGGCCGAGGCTTCAACCTCCAGTTTGCCACCGCCGACGATTTCGACGGCCGGTTCCAGTTCTGCCGCGCTGCCTTCCGCCAGAACCGTGCCGGCGATGGCGGCAACTGGGCCGTGGATTACCCGCGCGCCGACCTCAACATGTCGATTCGCCTGTCGGAACTCACCAAGACCACGGTCGCGTTTGACGGTCCCCAGGATCCCCGTCACGCCGTCGTCCGGCTGACCGACGACGCGCTGTTCCAGTGTCCGTTCGTGATGATGACCGAGGTGGGCGCCGCGTACCTCGATGAGGCAGAGGCCGCCGCCTTGCGCACCTACGTCGAGAAGGGCGGCTTCCTGTGGGCCGACGACTTCTGGGGCGAGTATGCCTTCCAGGTCTGGGCGGAACAGCTGGCGAAAGCCCTGCCGTCCGCGCAGTACCCAATCATTGACTTACCGCCAGATCACCCGCTGTTTCGCGCACAGTTCATCCTCGCCGGCATGCCGCAGATTGCTTCGATCGGCCACTGGTGGAACAGTGGCGGTGGCACCTCCGAGCGCGGCGCCGACAGCGCGGTCCCGAATGCTCGCGCCATTGTGGACGGGCACGGGCGCATTCTCGTGCTGATGTCGCATAACACCGACATCGGCGATTCGTGGGAAGAGGAAGCGTCGAACCCGCAGTACTTCTACGAGATGTCCAGCAAGGGCTACGCGTTCGGGGTCAACGTGCTGGTCTACGCGATGTCCCACTGACCGATGCGTGCGGGCACGATCATGCCGCCCACCGGGTTGCACTTCTACGACCAGGGGACGTGGGGGCCGGCGGCAGCCGAGCGGCTCACCGCCGGCATTGGCGGATGGAACACGCCCCAATGAACGCCGGTCTCGCGTGCATCAGGCCCAGCCGGCTTACTCGAGGCCGGCTTGAAAGGCCCGGAGCCACACCAGCATCGCGTCGGTGTGGGCCGGCCCCATGCGAATCAGCTGCTTCTGCGTGGACGTGAGCGACTCCAGGTCGGGATCGGCGTAGGCCCACCGCGCGCCGGCGCCCTCCACCAGCACGATCGGATCCTTTACCACCGGTGTGTCGAGCAGCAGGTCGAGCGCCTGCCGCATGGCGGTGTCGACGTTGCCGCCCGGGTGGCCCATATTCTGGTACGCCTCGTTCAGCCGCGTGCGGATGGTCTTGTAGATCCGTGCCACCGCCGAGGCATCGATGGTGGTGACCGTGGTGACGAGGCCGTTGTAGCGCCGGTAGCTGGCGGGATCGATCGTGCGGCGGTTACCGCTCCGGGCGACCGACAGCCGGGAGGTCGGCGCCAGTTCCATGAATCCGCCCGCCGGGTTGTCGCCCTGTGAGGCCTTGGCGATCGCCGCCGCGAGTTGCCGCACCAGGTCGTCGGTGGCCAGCCAGCGCACCAGTTCTGGCCGGGACGAGAGCGCCTGCAGCAACGGCCGCAGGAAGCCGTCCATCTGATCAAGCGGCGGCACTTCGACCGGCGGGGGCGGCGCCGTGATCGGCACCTCGGTGGCGGCCACGGCGGCGGGCGTCGTGTTGGTGGCGGGCGGCTGCCGATACATCCACCACGCGCCCCCGGCCAGCAACGCGACAATCGCGACCGCGCCGATGGCAATCGGCGCCAGCGGCGGGCTGTCACCGGACGACCGGCCGCCGATGCCCACAGGTGGCGTGCGCTCGAGCGGCTGTTCGTTCGGTTCAAATTCCATGTGGACCTATGGGTCGTGTCCTTCGAGGTTATGGGGCGCTCGGCGGCGGCACCCGCCGCTTCGATGCCTGCTCGAACGCATACGCCCACTCGAACAACCTCGCCTCGCTGCAGGCCATGCCGGTGAAGCTCACGCCGTACGGCGCGGGTGCGAGCGTGAAGCCTTCCGGATAGGCGCCGGACGCGGGCGCCAGCGACGCCGGCAGGCTCTGCCCGCTCGGCGGCGGTTGGGGCACGAACAGGCCGAAGGGCACGATCACGGTCGGGTAGCCGGGCTTGGCCGCAATGGCGGCGCCGCTCGCGCCCGGGAACAGCAGCGCGTCGAGCTTCTGCGCCTTCATCACTTCGTCGATGCCGTGGGTCGCGGCCAGGCGGATGTCCCTCTCCCGATCGGCCTGCCACTTAGCGCGGTCCTTTTCGAGATCGAGCAGGTCGGAGTTGTCGAGGTTCACCTGTCCGTACTTGATGGCGTTGCGGTTACCGCGTGCGGTGTTGAAGGCGCGTAGCTCGGCGAGCGTGTTCACGGGCGCACTGGGCCCGAGCGAGGCCAGCCACGCGTTGAAGTCGCGCTTCATGCCGTACCACAGCACTGACGAGCAATTCGCGTCACGTGGACCCTTGTCGCACGCGCCGCCCCATAGCAGGAAGTTGTTCTTCGGGTCCTGGTCGACGACGCTGGGGATGTCGGCGTCGACGATCGTTGCGCCTTCCTTCTTTAGGATCTCGATCGCGTCGGCCATCGACTTGGCCTGCGCCGCGTTCAAGCCGCCACGAGGGTTCTTCTCGCCTGGAGGCGTCACGCGATCGTAGTAGTTCGCGCGCGGAATCCCGATGCGCGCGCCCTTCAGCCCCTCGCGCTTGAGGAACGGCGTGTAGTCACGATTCGGCGGCGCCTGGCACGTGCTGGTGGCGGCGTCGTTGGCATCGGGCGCGGCGCTTTCGAGCGCGCCAAACAGGATCGCCGCGTCGGTCACCGACTTCGCCATCGGCCCGGCCGTGTCCTGGTCGGCCGTGATCGGAATCACGCCGTAGCGGCTGATGCGGCCCACGGTGGGCTTGATGGCGGCCAGCATGTTCTGGTTGGCCGGGCTCAAGATCGACCCCGACGTCTCTGTGCCGACGTTGGCGGCCCAGAAATTGGCGGCCGTGCCGACGCCTGAGCTGGACCCGCCGGTGTTCAAGACCGGCCGGCCGTCATTGATGCCAGCCCGCGGGTCGCGACGGGGGTCGTACGGATTCATTCCGTAGCCGACCACCGCGTTGTAGTTGCCGGGCATGCCGTTGGTCACGAAATTGGCCAGCTCGGTGAGCGTCGTCTTGGCGATGATTACCGCGCCGGCGTCCCGCAGGTTGGCCGTCAGCGTCGCGTCGTACGGCGGCACCAGGTTCTCGAAGGCGATCGCCCCGCCGGTGGTGCGGAGGTCGGTGGTGTGAATGTTGTCCTTGAGGGCGATCGGGATCCCGTGAAGCGGGCCGCGGCTCGTGCCCGCCCGGCGCTCCTGATCGAGCCGGTCGGCCTCCTGCAAGGCCTTCGGGTTCACGGTGACGATGGCGTTGAGCTTGTCGTTGTAGAGCGCGATGCGCACCAGGTACTGCTCGACGAGCTGGCGGGACGTGACGCGCCCCTCCTGCATCGCCCGCTGCATGTCGGGAATCGTGGCCTCGACGACCGAGAACGGTGCCTGGGCCGGCGGCGCTGGAGCGGGGGAACACGCGCCGACCAACGTGGTGGCGAGAATCAGGGTCACGGCGAACGGTTTCATGCGGGCATCATGCGCCGAAGCGCGCGCGGCCCGCAAGCGCTAGCTGCGCGAGCCGAGCTTCTTCAAGACCGCTTCGAAATCTTCGGGAGGGGGCGCTGCCACGGCGATCGGGGCGCCCGTCAGCGGGTGCGGAAAGGCCAGCGTCCAGGCGTGCAGCATGTTGCGCTTGGCAACATGCTGCAGGTTGCGCTTGGCCGCCGCCTTGGCGCTGCCGGTCCTCGACTGGCGCGCGTCACCCTCGACATACACCCGCTCGCCCAGCAGCGGATGGCCAAGCTGCTCGAGGTGCAGGCGAATCTGGTGCTGCCGGCCGGTGTGGAGGCGCAACTCCAGCAGCGCCGCGTCCTTCAGCCGTTCCTTCACCCGATAGTCGGTCGCGGCCTCGAGCCCCTCGTCCTCGTCATCAACCAGTTTCCGGCGTCCGCTTCGGTAGCCGGTCGAGATCTTCGCTTCAATCGTGCCCTGCGGCGGGCTGGGAATGCCCTGGACAACGGCCAGGTAGTGCCGTTCGAAAGCGTGGCGCTTGAACATCTCCCGTCCGGCGGCGTGCGCATCCTTTGAGAGCGCCACCGCGAGTGCGCCGGACGTGTCGCGATCCAAGCGATGCAGCATGCCGACATAACTCTTGTGTCCCAGCTTGAAGGCCATGTACTCCCGCACTCGCCTCAACACGGTGTCTTCAGAACTGCCCGCGTCGGGACTCGAGGGAATGGACAGCAGGCCGGCCGGCTTGTTGAGCACGATGATGTGCTCGTCTTCGTGGAGGATCTCGAAGTTGGCCCGCGCGCGCGACTGCGCGGGCCGGTTGCGATTGAGCTCGATGCTCGCGCTCGGCCCGGTCGCGACGGCCTCGTCCCGCTGGACCTGGCCGTCGACGGGGACCTGCCCCTTGGCAATGGCCTCGCGGAGCTGGCGCCAGGAGAGATCGGGATGCGCCTCTTTCAGACGCTGGTCGAGGCGCATCCCCTCATGTTACCCGCGCGGAGCGCGCAGCGGCACGAAGAACGAGCCGCTGCCACGGGCCACGAGCAGGACGACCGGCTTGTCCGATGCCGCGTCCAATCCTGCCCGCACCTGCTCGGTCGAGCGGACGGTCCGCCCGTTGATCTGCTGGATCACGTCGCCTGCCCGCAGGCCGGCGGAAGCCGCCGCGCCCGAGGGATCGATGTCCGTGATCACCACGCCTTCCACATCGCGGGGCAGCTCCAGTCGATCCGCGACCTGCGGTGTCAGCGGCTCGATGGTCAAGCCGAACTTGCCAGCACCGCTCGGGCCCGCGTCCTCGCTGCGCTTGGCGGCCGTGCTGGCCGCCATCTCTTCGAGGGTCGCCTTGACCTCGCTCGACTTGCCTTCGCGCAACACTTGCAGCGTCACCGTGCTGCCAGGCGCAGTCGCGGCAATCTCGTTGCGGAACGCGTTCGTGTCGACCACCGGACGACCCTGGTAGCCCAGGATCACGTCGCCCCGCTTGAGCCCCGCGCGCGCCGCCGCGCCGCCGGCCGTCACGTCACTGACCAGCGCGCCCTCGGTCTTGTCGAGGCCCAGGCCCGCCGCCAGGTCGCTCGTCACGCCCTGCACCATGACACCGAGCCGGCCGCGACGCACGCGACCGTTGCTGACGAGCTGATCCATCACGTGCTTCGCCATGTTCGACGGCACCGCGAAGCCAATGCCGATGCTGCCGCCCGATGGCGACAGGATCTGCGAGTTGATCCCGACCAGCTGGCCGGCGGTATTCCCCAGCGCGCCGCCCGAGTTGCCCTGGTTGATGGGCGCGTCGGTCTGCAGGAAATCCTCGTAGCTGCCGTCGCCAAAGCCGGTGGCCCGGCCCTTCGCGCTGACAATGCCCATGGTCACCGTCTGGCCCACGCCAAGCGGGTTGCCCACCGCCAACACGAGGTCGCCGACGCGCATGGCCGTGGAATCGCCGATCGGCACCACCGGCAGGTCGGCCGCCTCGATCTTGAGCACTGCCAGGTCACTCGGCTCGTCGGCGCCAATCAGCTTCGCGTCGAGCACGCGCCGGTCCGACAGTTCGACCTGAATGCGAGCCGACTCTTCGACCACGTGGTTGTTGGTCAGGATGTAACCGTCGGCGCTGACGATGACGCCCGAGCCGAGCCCGCGCTGCATGGGCGACGGCATCGGCCGTCCGCCGCGCGGCGCGCGCTGCCCGAAGAGATCACCGAAGCCCTCTGGCAGCTGCGGCAACTGCGTCATCCGCGGCGACGCGCTGCGTTCGGTACGAATCGTCACGACCGCCGGGGTGACCTTGGCGACAACCTCCGCGAACCCCTGGGTCTCCATGCGGCCCTGGACGGCTGCCGCCGGCGCGGGCGCGGTACTGGCAGCCCGAGCGACGGGACTGGCCGGATAGCCGGTCCACGCCCCAAGGCTGGCGGCACCCAGAGCCAGTACCACGGCTCCGGCTCTCAATTGTGAACGGGTCATGAAACCCACCTCCTTCATCCTCATGTCGAGTAAGACGTCGGAGGGCCTTGCAGGAGCGTTACCGGGGCATTACATCGGTGTAATGGAGATCGGGTGCCTAGGGTGCCTAAGGTGCCTACGGTGCTATTGCGGCAGGGTGATCGTGAAGGTCGAGCCGTGACCGGGGGCGCTCTTTACCGCGACTGTTCCCCCCTGTGCCTCCACAGAAGCGCGAACGAGGCTCAGGCCGAGGCCCAGCCCGCGCGTCGTGCGGCTCTGGTCGCCACGGTAGAGGCGATCCCAGATCCGCGGGATTTCGTGTTCCGGGATGCCGGCGCCGGTGTCGCGCACGCTGACGGTGACGCCGCCGCCGTCAGGCCTGCCGGCGTCCACCTCCACGCGGCCGCCCGGGGGCGTGTACTTGATCGCGTTATCGACGAGGTTGGCCAGCGCCTGGCGCAGGCGATCGCGGTCGGCCGTCACGATGAGCTGTTCGGGCACGTGCGCATGCAGCGTCACGCCGGCGTCTTCGGCGGTGTCTTCGTAGACCGCGGTTACTTCGCCCACGAGCTTCGCCACATCCACGGGCTGCCGGTTCAGCGTCATGGTGCCGGTCTCGGCCTCGGAGATGTCCATCAGCGTCGTCAGCATCGACAGCACGCGCTCTGATTCTTCCAGGCAGTCTGACAGCGCCTCCCGGTGACGGGCCGGGTCGGTGGTGGCCAGGGCCGATTCGGCCGTCACGCGCAGGCGCGTCATGGGCGTGCGCAGGTCGTGCGCGACGTGGTCGAGGGCGTTGTGCATGCCGTGGATCAACGTGGTGATCCGCGCCAGCATCGCGTTGAACAACCCGCTCAACTCGTCGACCGCATCGCCGCGGCCGTAGACCGGCACGCGGTCGTCGGTCTGCCCGGTGCGGAGAATGCGCTGCACCGCATCGCGCAGGTCGCGCAGCGGCTTGAGCGTCGAGCGCGTCAGGAAGCTGCCGCCGATGATGCCGATCGCGACCGCCGCGGCGGCGCCGAGCAGGAGCACGCGGCGGAAGTTCGACAGCAGCTGGTCGCGCGATTCGCTGGTCTTGCCGACCTGCAGCACGGTGCCGCCGCCGAGCGGCAAGGTGGCCACCTCGAGCACCGCGTTGCGGTCGCGCGCGGGCACCTGGCCCCAGATGTCGTTGGGGCCGCCGGGCAGCACCGACAGGTCGAACGCGCCCCAGGTTTCCGGCAGCGAGTAAAGCAGCACGTCCTGGAATGGGCCGACCAGCCGCACGAACAGCGGCTCGCGCAGTCCCGATCGTTGTTCGAGCTCGATCGCGCGGGCCAGCGCCGGCAGGCCGCCGGCCTGGTAGCGCGTGGCGTACTCGCGCAGCGTTGACTGGATGATGTCGTGGTCGCGCGTCTCGAGCGACGCCGCGAGCAGGCCGTAGGTCAGCCCCGCGATGACCAAGGTGCTGGCGAGGAAGGTGCCCAGGTACCACGCCGCGAGGCGGAGGCCGAGCGCCTGGCTGGCGCGCTCAATCCAGCTTGAGGACATAGCCCGCTCCGCGCACGGTCTGAATCAGCCTGGTCGCGAACCCTTCGTCCACCTTGTCGCGCAGCCGGGAGACCAGCACGTCGACGACGTTGGTGCCGGGGTCGAACGAGTAGCCCCAGACCTGCGAGAGGATCATCGTTTTCGACAGCACGCGGCCCGGGTGCCGCATCAGGTACTCGAGCAGGGCGACCTCGCGCGGCCGCAGGTCGAGCGTCCGGCCGGCGCGCTCGACCTTTCGCGACAACAGGTCGAGCGACAGGTCGCCCGCGACCAGCCGGGTCACTTCCGGTGTGCCGCCGGCCCGCCGGAGCAGCGCCTGGACCCGCGCCAGCAACTCGGCGAACGCAAACGGCGGGGTCAGGTAGTCGTCGCCGCCGGCCTGCAAGCCCTTCACGCGATCGTCAACCGTGTGGCGCGCACTCAGGATCAGCACTGGTGTCTGCACCTTCTTCGCGCGCAGTTGCTCGATCAGCGCCAGGCCGTCCAGTCCCGGCAGCATCACGTCGATCACCGCGGCATCGTACGACCCGTCCACCGCCTTGCGCAGCCCGTCGGGCCCGGTGGCGGCCACGTCGACGACGAAGCCTGCCTCGCGAAGCCCCTGGGCCACGAAGTCGGCGATCACGCTGTCGTCTTCGGCAACCAGGACACGCATGGTGGTTACGGTCGCGGCTTGTGTGCGGCGAAGAAGGCGTTGATCGCCTCCAGCAACTGCGGGGCGTCCTTGCGCGTGACCCACGCGATCACGCCGTCCTGGCTGACCGCCACGTCCCGGTTTGCCGCCACGCTCGTCAGCTCGCGCTGCCGCGCCTCGAAGACGTAGTCGTCGGCCAGGGTCGCGGGGTAGGTGCCTTCGTTCACCCGGTCCAGCAGGTCCTCGTCGTTCAGGGCTTCGTCGGCCAAGGCAATGCGGGCGGATGGGCGATCGATCTTCTTCAGCTGGTCGTTCAGGCGCACCAGGCTCGCGTGGTGATCGCTGTTCTTGCGCACGTGAATGCTGCGGCCGGCGACGTCTTCCAGGCTTACGAGCGGCCGCTCACCCCTTCCAGTGACAACCAGCTCGCGAATGCCGGTCAGCGTCGGCGTGGCAAAGGCCACCTGGTCGTCGCGCTCGAACGTCTGCCGGAGGTTGGCGGCAAGGTCGCCGCGCCCGGCCAGCAGGTCGGCCACCAGCGCATTCTCGGGGGTCGGGATGAAGACGGCCGAAATCTGTGCCTGCCCGGCCCCGAGCCGGCTGGTCACGAAGCGCGCAAACGCCACGCCCGCGTCGTAGGTCGCCCCGCGCTGCCGGCCGTTGTCCACGAAGTAGTAGGTGCGGCTCCGCGCCACGAGGATGCGGATGCGGCCGCGCTTGGCCATGGCGTCGATATGCGGCGTTTGCACCACCGGATGCCCATAGCAGCCTAGCACCGACCGGTTGTGGTTGTCGGCGACGAAGATCACCAGGCGTTGTGGTGCGGGCATAGGGGACTCCTGAAGAAAGGGGTTGACATAATTATGCTGGTAAACCAGCAAACCATC
>SXGQ01030942.1_pt1 | contig 28964 bp, 25 predicted proteins | sample 3178371 | NCBI WGS metagenome assembly SXGQ01 (sample SAMN11356859, study PRJNA531348) | freshwater metagenome | isolation source: freshwater sample F1-20 | place: China: Fuxian Lake, Yuxi | collected 2017-12-25 | reverse complement strand
GAACCGGGGCGAGCATCGGGATCGTCGTCGAGAAGGGTGGTGGCACGACGTCGCCGCCGGCCGAGGCTGCGCTCGATCTGGTACACGACGCCGACACCGCGATGTACCATGCGAAGTCGCGCGGACGTTCGCGCTGCGAGATCTATTCGACCGACATGCGGGATCAGGCGCGCCAACGCGCCGCGCTCGCCTCCGACCTCGAGCAGGCCATCGCGCGGGATCAGATGCATCTCGTCTTCCAACCAATCGCCGACGCGACGACCGGACGAACCGAAGCGGTCGAGGCACTGATGCGTTGGTCGCACCCCGAGCGCGGACTCCTCACGCCCTCGGCTTTCATCGACCTGGCCGAAGAGTCCGGCTTCATCGTGCCGATCGGCCGTTGGGTGCTCACACGAGCCGTCGAATCACTGCGGGCCTGGATCGACGAGCGGAAGGTCGACCCGCACTTCCGGATGCACGTGAACGTCAGCCCGCGCCAACTCGCCGATCCGGGTTTCGTGGAGTTCATCTCGCGACTCGTGAGCGGCAATGGGATCCGGACCGACAACCTCGTCCTGGAGTTCGGCGAACGGGCCCTCATGCGTGACGACACTCTCCGGACACTGCAATCCGTCGAGCGCCTCGGCGTCGGTCTCACGATCGACGATTTCGGAACCGGCTAGTCGTCTCTCGTCCACCTGCGCTCGTGCGCGGCCGACTACCTCAAACTCGACGGATCATTCGTCCGATCACTCGGAAACGAAGAACGCGACTCCCCGATCGTGCGCAGTGTGATCCAGTTGGCGCACAGTCTCGACATGGCCGTGATCGCCGAATGGGTCACGACACCCGACGAACGTGAGCGCGTACGAGGTCTCGGCTGCGACTTCGTACAAGGGCACCTGATCGGACGTCCGGTCGAGGCCGCCGATCTGCTGAACCTGCTCAGCCGTTGAGCGAGGCCGAATCGAGGATGTGGGCGAACTTCTCCTGCGCAGCGGCGCGACGGGTCGGTACGTGCTCGAGGGGCGGGTCACTCGCCCGGTAGTTCTTCAGGATCTGCCGGGCCACGGTGACCTTGTGCACCTCGTCGGGACCGTCGTAGATGCGAGCGGCTCGCGCCGCCCGGTACATCGACTCGAGCGGGAGATCCGTCGTGTAACCGAGGCTTCCGTGGATCTGGATCGCGCGATCGATCACGTTGTAGAGGACCTTGGCCCCCCAGAACTTGATGACACCGATCTCCACCCGCGCGTCGCTGTAATGCTTGCCCGCCGCGTGTAGTTGGTCCATCTTCCACGCGGCCTGCAGGGTGAGCAAGCGCGCGGCCTGCATCTCGGCGTAACTTTCGGCGACCCAGTCCTGGATCATCTGCTTGTCGGCCAGGATGCTTCCGTGCGTGAAACGGGTGAGCGCGCGCTCGCACAGCATGTCGAAGGCGCGCTTGCTCTGACCCAACCAGCGCATCGCGTGGTGGATGCGACCTGGTCCGAGGCGCTTCTGGGCCAGTGCGAATCCCTGCCCGATTCCCTCGGCCCCGCCCACCACGTTCTCGAACGGAACGCGGACGTTGTCGTAGATGATCTCGGCGTGTCCACCGGGCTCTCCCGTCTTGTGATCGGGTTCGCCCATCGTGGGGACGTCGCGAACGATGTTCACCCCGGGGGTCTTGGTCGGAACGATGATCATCGAATACGCCTTGTACGAACTCGTATCGACATCGCCGGTGCGGGCCATCACGATCAGGAAGTCGCTCACCGAGGCGTTCGACGAGAACCACTTGTGCCCGTTGATGACCCACTCGTCACCATCGCGCACGGCCGAGGTCGACAACAGAGTCGGGTCGGCACCGGCATTGGGCTCGGTCATGCTGAAACACGAACGTAGGCGTCCGTCGAGTAGTGGCTGCATCCACTTGTCGCGTTGTTCGGGCGTGCCGCCCACCGCGAGGAGTTCGGCGTTGCCGCTGTCGGGGGCGTTGTTGCCAAAGATGCTCGGCGCGTAACCGCACTGCCCGAGGATCTCATGCATGAGACCCAACTTCACCTGACCGAATCCGAGACCACCCATGTCGGGCGGCAGATGCGCGGCCCACAGACCTCGCTTCTTGACCTCTTCTTTGAGCGGCGCGGTGATGGCCGCGAACTTCTGCCATCCACCCGGCGCGCGCCAGACATCGGCCAACGTCTCGAGCGGGATGATCTCGTCACGGACGAACTGGCGCATCCACGCCAACTTCTCTTCGAATTCGGGCTCGGTCTCGAAATCCCAGGCCATGATGCACCCCCGTGTCGCGCCTACTCGGCGTGTGTCGGACATCCCCATCGCCCGACCTCCCCGACGGTAGCGCAGGTGACTACCGTTCGAGTCATGGTGCGTCGCGCACCCATCTTCCGATGAGCGAACTACCTCCGCCCCCACTGCCGTCGTGTTACCGACACGCCGATCGCGCGACCGGCCGTTCGTGCACCCGCTGCGGAAGACCGGCGTGCGGTGATTGTCTGGTCGCGGCCAGCATCGGCAGCCACTGCCCCGACTGCCGGCGCGAGGCCCGCCCCGGCGTCGCGACACGTGCACGCGACTGGAACGCCCGCCGATCACAACCCGTGACGTCGGCACTCATCGCGATCAACGTCGCCGTGTTCGTGTGGGTTCTGATCGGCGACGCCGGCGCGGCCGGATTCCGCAATCAAGTGAGCCGGCGCGAGTACGACCTCGGACTCAACAAGTGGCTGCTGGAGCAGACTCACGAGTGGTATCGGCTCGTGACCGCCGGCTTCTTGCACTTCGGCGTTCTGCACATCGCGATGAACATGCTGTTGCTCTTCCAACTCGGCGCGATGCTCGAGCGCGCGTTGGGCAGCTTGCGCTTCGGCCTCTTGTATTTCGCGGCGTTGCTCGGCGGTTCGCTCGGCGCGCTCGTGATCACGGGTGACGGTGGTGGCCTGCACGGCGGCGCGTCGGGTGCGGTGTTCGGCCTCATGGCGGCCGCGGCCATCGGACTTCAACGTCGCGGTGTGAACGTGTTCCAGACCGGAATCGGCGCGACGCTCGTGATCAATCTCCTTCTCACCTTCACCATTCCGGGCATCTCGATCGGCGGTCACGTGGGCGGCATGATCGTGGGTGCACTCGGTGGTCTCGTGATGCTCGCACCCCGCCATCAAGCACCTCCGCCGTGGATCACCATCGCCTTCCCGATCGCCGCCGCCGTGGCCTGTGTGGCGGCCAGCATCGCCGTGGTCGGCTGACGCGCCACACCCCCGCTCTACCCTTCACCTCGCGACTTCCCGTCCGAGGAGGTCACCATGTCACCCGACGATCGCTCATCGTTCGTCCCCCGTTGCGGCATCGATCCGCTCTCTTCACCGAGCCTCGTCGCCGCCGTCGCCCGCGCGACGATGACGTCCGACGACGACTGCATCGTGATCCTCGTCGATCACGATCTCATCGGTCATCTGATCATCGTGGTCGACGACGACATCGCCCCGTATCTAGACGTCATCGCCCACGCCGATGCCGGAATCTCCCGAGTCATCGTGGCCCAACGACGCGAGATGCCGTCCACTCCGATCGACGTCGATCGACTACGACGGGTCGCGAGAGCTGTGAACATCGCCGTCGTCGACGTCGTGGCCTTCGACGACACGTGCGCCTGGAGCCTCGTCGACCCGGATCAGGAGTCCGCCGTCGACCGCCGGACACTCGCCGAGAGTCGCAGGCCCGACTCACGCAATCGGCCGAGTAATTCCCGACTCGACACCTCGACGGCACCCGACTCCACCGCGCGCGACCGCCATTCCTCGGGCAGGTCGTAGTGATCTCCATGAAATGCCCGCGCCGACACGCCGAGCATCGACGCGAAGTCGTGGAGTTCGTCGAGACTCGAGTCGCTCACCAAGTGACACCAATGGCGGTCACGGAACCACCACCGACACTCGTCGACGTACAGAGTCAGCGGCGACGCTCCTTGCGCACCCGCACCGGAATCGGCTTCGGAGTCGGTTTGGCGCCCAGAACCTGTGCTCCGATCGCACCGATTCCCACGGCCGCACCGACCACGAGTGTTTCGAGGATCCACGAGTTCATGACCGAAAGTTAGTCGGTTCTGCTCCACACTGCATGAGCGGTTACAGGTCGATTCGGGTTCGATCGCGCAATCAGTGTGCGCAACCGCAGCCACTTCCGCAGCCGCCACCCGACTTGGGTGCCGGAGCGGGCGCCGAACCGCTTCCCGATGCACCGACCGATGCGAAGACCGACAGGAGTCGCACCGCACCCGGATGACCCGAGGGACACGTGGCCGGATCACTCGCCTCCGACATGGGGCGACGAACCTCGAAATTGGTCTCGCAGGTGCGACAGCGGAATTCGTACAGCGGCATCGGGGCCAGTGTAGGCATCTGGTTGACTGAAGGCATGTCCGCACGAGCCGTGGCGTCGACCGGGACCCACCAGGTCACCGAAACCGACCGGGTACCCCAGACCGGGCAACCCACGTGCGCCCACATCGTGAAGGTCGAACCGGGCGAGACCGCCACGGCCAAGATTCTGGAAGCCCGGGTGATGGGAACACCCATCGAGGCGTTGTGCGGATTCGTGTGGGTTCCGTCGCGCGATCCCAAACAACTCCCGATCTGCGAGGAGTGCAAGAGCATCTACGAGATGTACCGCGCGCTCAACGGAGATCTGCGGGACACACCCGGTGACTGAACCCGACTCGACACTGCGTATCCGCCCGGCCACCCGGGCGCTGGTCATCTCGCCCCGCCCGGCGGTCCTGCTCGTTCGCTTCGAGTTCCCGGCCGGAAGTCGGTGGGCATTGCCCGGCGGCGGCCTCGAACCCGATGAAGACCACCCGACCGCGCTGCGCCGCGAACTCCGCGAGGAGGTCGGGTTGCACCACGCCGAGATCGGTCCGCACATCTGGACGCGCGAACACATCTTCCCGTTCATCAACGGTCTGTGGGATGGACAGCGCGAACACATCTTCGCGGTACCGGTTGCCGACGAATTCGATCCGTGCCCCGAGATGAGCTGGGCCGAACTCAATGCCGAGTACGTGTTCGAGGTGCGATGGTGGAGCCTGGACGAGATCCGTCGGGCCGAAGCGATCACCTGGTCACCGAGTGGTTTACCGGACCTCCTCGATGCGATCGTGCGTACCGGATTCCCCGGTTCGCCCATCGACGTCGCGCCCTAGAGTGTCGGCGTGCCCGACCTCGGTTCGATCGTCACCTTCGCCATCGCGTCGGTGACCCTTCTCCTGATCCCGGGGCCGGCGGTGATCTACATCTTGAACCGGAGCGTGGCCGACGGACGCGAGGTCGGTTTGTCGGCGGTGGCCGGTCTCGAACTCGGCAATCTCGTGCACGCGGTGGCGGCATCGGCGGGTTTGTCGGCGGTTCTGGCCACGTCGGCCACGGCCTTCAACGCCGTGAAGTGGCTCGGTGCCGGCTACCTGATCTTCGTCGGCGTGCGCACACTCCTTCGCCCCGCCACAACAGTGGCGAGTGAAGCCACGTCGATCTCGCGTCGTCGAACTTTCGTGCAGGGCATCGTGGTCAACACCTTGAATCCGAAGGTCGCTCTCTTCTTCCTGTCGTATCTGCCCCAGTTCATCGATCCCGACAAGGGGGCGGCGTGGTCGCAAGCCCTCGTGCTCGGCATCACGTTCGTACTGATCGGATGCCTCACTGACGGTCTGTACGCCCTCACGGCCAGTGCGCTGCGCGCGCGCCTGCTGTCGGGTCGCACACTTCCCTTCGTGCAGCGCTACGTGGCCGGCACGGTGTTCATCGGTCTCGGCGTCGTGGCCGCGACCACCGCTCCCGCCTCCAAGTGATCAGCGGAAGTTGCGTGCCGCCACGGCGTGCGCGGCCCCCGTGGGCACCATGAGTGGCGCGATGTGCTCGGCCACGATGTTCACCACACCTTCGGCGCGTTGCACCCGCCCGCGGATGAGGAGCGCCGGTGCGCCGCGTGCTGCGGAGCGGAAGCGCTTCCAGCAACCCACCGAGACGACGATGTTGATGAGTCCGGTTTCGTCCTCGAGATTCATGAAGGTCGTGCCTTGGGCGGTGGCCGGTCGTTGACGATGCGTCACGACTCCGGCCACCCACACTTTGGTGTCGGGAGTGGTGAGAAGACCGTCGGCCGGGGTCACCCCGAGTTCATCGAGTTTCTCGCGGAGAAAGCGGGTCGGATGTCCGGTGGGTGACACCCCCGTGGCCCAGAGGTCGGCCACCGCTTCGTCGATGGGTTCCATACCCGGCAACACCGGTGGACGCACACCGCCGGCCAGTCCGGGGAGCCGATCGGGGCGTGAGCGTGCTGCGGCTCCGACCGACCACAGCGCTTCGCGACGACCGAGTCCCAATGCACCGAATGCACCCGCGGTGGCCAAGGCCTCGAGTTGCGCGAGATTCACCACGGGTACTCGACGCACGAGATCTTCGGCGGTGCGGTAACAGCCGTGGGCTTCGCGTTCGGCGACGATGGCCATGGCGATGTCGTCACCGATCCCGCGCACCGAGCCGAGTCCGAGTCGGACCGCGAATCCGCCGTGTGATGACGCATCGGGTTCGAGAGTGGCCCCGGATCCGGATCGGTGCAGATCGGGGGTCTCGACCACCACTCCGTGGCGGCGCGCATCCTGCGCGAGTGAATGCGGACTCCAGAAACCCATCGGCTGCGCATTGAGGAGTCCGGCGTAGAACGCGGCCGGTTTGTGCAGCTTCAACCAAGCCGAGGAATACACGAGGTAGGCGAACGACACCGAATGACTCTCGGGGAACCCGTAGTTCGCGAAGGCCGCCATCTTGTCGAAGATCTGGTCGGCGATGTCGCCCACCACTCCACGCTCGGCCATGCCCGTGTAGAGGCGTTCGCGCAAACGGAGCATGCGCGCCTGACTGCGTTTGGAACCCATGGCCTGACGGAGTTGGTCGGCCTCGGCCGGCGTGAAGCCGGCGACGTCGATGGCCATCTGCATCAGTTGTTCTTGGAAGAGCGGGATGCCAAGGGTCTTGCCGAGGCTGTTCTCGAGCAACGGATGCAGATAGGTGACGGGCTCTTGTCCGTTGCGACGCCGGATGTACGGGTGCACCGAGCCGCCTTGGATGGGTCCGGGGCGGATGAGTGCGACCTCGACGACGAGGTCGTAGAAGCGCCGTGGTTTGAGACGCGGCAACGTGGCCATCTGGGCGCGTGACTCGATCTGGAACACGCCCACGGTGTCGGCCCGACACAGCATGGCGTAGACGTCGTCGTCCTGGGGCAGATCGGCGAGATCGATGTGCACACCTTCGTGTTCGGCCACGAGATCGACTGCGCCGTGCAATGCCGAGAGCATGCCGAGTCCGAGCAGATCGAATTTCACGAGACCGGCCGCCGCGCAGTCGTCCTTGTCCCACTGCAACACGCTGCGATCGCGCATGGTGGCCCACTCGACCGGACACACCTCGATCACCGGACGATCACAGATGACCATGCCACCCGAGTGGATACCGAGATGACGGGGCATGCCTTCGATCTCGGTGGCGAGTTCGAGCACCGGCGTCGGGATGCTGTGGTCCGGTCGACCGTCGGGGCCGGTCTGTTCGATCACGTTCTGCACACGACCCCAACGGTCGATCTGTTTCGACCACGCGTCCTGCTGACCCGGCGCGTGACCGAGGGCGCGGGCCATGTCGCGTACCGCCGATCGGGCGCGATAGGTGATCACGTTGGCCACCTGCGCGGTGTGATGTCGTCCGTAACGCTCGAACACGTATTGGATGACCTCCTCGCGTCGACCGCTCTCGATGTCGAGGTCGATGTCGGGTGGGCCGTCACGTTCGGGGGACAGGAAACGCTCGAACAACAGGCCGAGTGACACCGCATCGGCCTTGGTGATACCGAGCGAGTAGCACACCGCGCTGTTGGCCGCACTCCCCCGACCTTGGCAGTAGATGTCGGAACGCCCACAGAACTGCACGATGTCCCAGACGACGAGGAAGTAGCCGGCGAAACCGAGTGACTCGATGACCGCCAACTCGTGATCGATGGCCTGCCACGCGCGAGCGCGTCGGCTGAGATCTTCACCGGCTGCGGGTCGTCGACCGTAACGTCGCGTCGCACCGTCCTCGGCCAATCGACGCAGAAACTGCATCTCGGTGAGGCCATCGGGGCACGGATACGGCGGGAGCTGCGGAGCCACGAGCGAGAGATCGAAGGCCGCCGCCCGGCCGATCTCGGCTGCGGTCTCCACGACCCCCGGATAACGCGCGAACCGCCGAAGTTGTTCGGCGCCACTGCGCAGATGCGCACTTGCGGCAGCCGGCAACCACGGGTCGACCTCGTCGAGACTCGCCCGCCGGCGTACGGCGGCCATGGCGGTGGCGAGTCGTCGGGCGGCCGGAGTGGCGTACTGGACATCGTTGGTCGCCACACATCCGATGTCGAGTCGACCGGCGATCTCGACGAGGGCATCGTTACGCGCCGAATCGAGTGGATCACCGTGATCCCACAACTCGACGAGCACGCGTTCGCGTCCGAAGGCGTCGGCCAGACGTTGCAGTTCACGGGATGCCGCTCGCGGACCATCGGCGAGCAAGGCCGTGACGACGGCGCCACGATGAGTGGACGTGAGAACCCACCAGTGTCCGCGGCCCACCTCGGACAATTCGGGGAGCGTGCAACGCGGTTCACCTTTGCGTCCGGCGAGTTGGGCGAGGCTCAGAGCGCGCGACAAGCGCGCATAGCCACTCGGTCCGTCGGCCAGGAGGACCACATCGTGGCGACCGGCCGCCGACTGCACTTCGACCTCGGAGCCAAAGACGGTCGGCAATCCGATGGTGCGCGCCGCCTCGGCGAAGCGCACCACGCCGTACAGACCGTTGCGATCGGTGACGGACAATGCCGTGAGGCCGAGGCGATGCGCCTCCTCGGCGAGTTCTTCGGGATGCGATGAACCTTCGAGGAACGAAAAGTTCGAACGGCAGTGCAGTTCGGCGTACGGAACGGGCGGACGCGACGTGCCACCCGAGGGGGTGGACGGCTCGGGCGGAGGCTCATAGGGCTGACGCACCCGACCGAAAGCCGGACCATCACCGCCGGCATTGCCCGTGGTGGATCCCGGGGCGCGTCCGTCGCGGCCGCGCGGTCTGCTCGGGGGTCGACGCCCCGACAAACGGGCTTCGAGTTCGGCCCAGGTGGACGGACCCTGCATTCCCCAGTTCGGCCCCGGGTGATGGGGTGGATCGGAGTCCGATGGGGTTGCCACGGATCGAGGCTACCGAACACATGTTCGGTTGCGCCAGAGGCGTGAGCAGGTGTTTCAGCCGAGGGCGGCGAGAACGTCGGCCACGACATCGGCCGTGTGCTCGAGCCCACAGCTCATGCGCACCGTGCCCGGGGTGATGCCCGCCGCCGCCAACTCGTCGGGCGTGAGCCCGGCGTGTGTGGTCGAGGCCGGGTGGGTCACCAGAGTCTCGGGGCCACCCATCGAGGTCGCCGGACGGCACAACTGCACCGACTCCACGAACCGTGCACCGGCCGCCGCCCCACCGGAGAGTTCGAACGCGAGAACACCGCCGAACTGCGCGTACTGCCGCTGACCGAGCGCGAACTGAGGATGCGATTCGAGACGCGGGTGCCGCACCCAGTTGACGGCCGAATGGGATTCGAGTGCGCGCCCGACCGCGATCGCGGTCTGTTCCTGCTGTCGTAAGCGCGGACCGAGTGTGCGCAGACCCCGCAGGCCGTTCATGGCGTCGAAGGGTGACGCGCACGCGCCTTGCAACACCGCGAAACCCCACAGCGCATCGATGAGTTCGCGCTCACCGGCCACCACGCCGAGCGTCGCGTCGTTGTGACCCGCCATGGCCTTGGTGGCCGAATGGATCACGAGTTGCACACCGAACGACAACGGCTGCACACCGAGCGGTGTCGCCAGTGTCGAGTCGACCGCGGTGATCGGGCCCTTGATCGAGCCGATCTCCTCGAGGTCGACGAGATCGAGGAGTGGATTGGCCGGTGTTTCGGCGAGCACGAGCATCGTCCGTCCGGGGATGACGGCGCGGGTGAACGCGCCGGGCTCGGTGCCGTCGACGAAGGTCACGTCGATACCGAAACGCGGACACACACCGGCGAGCAACTGCGTGGTTCCGCCGTAGGCCTGACGCTGGGCGACCACGTGATCGCCTTTCGAACACAGGCCGAGCACGACACCGGTGATCGCGCCCATCCCCGAGGCGAAGGCGCGGGCCGCTTGAGCGCCTTCGAGCGCGGCCACCGCTTCCTCGAACGCATTGATCGTGGGGTTGCCGTGCCGGCTGTAGAACTTGCTCGCCCGGCTCGAATGCGCCATGCGTTCGCCGTCGGCGAGCGTGTCGATCTCGAATGTGGTCGAGGCCCAGAGAACCGGAGCCATGGCCCGGATACCCGGCGTACGACCACCGCGAACCGCGGTGGTGTCGGGATGCGGTGCGGAGCGATCCGGGTCCGTGGCCATATCCAGACAGTCAACCAACTGATGACCCCACCTGACGAGGGATTTCGTGACTCGTCGCGCGTCGCGCCACGAAATCTCACGAAAAGTGCGAGATCCCCGGCCGTCTTTGCTCTAGCCACCCGACGACGAACAACCACCCCCGGTCGAACCGACACGACCGGGCCCGACCCGAGGGGAATTCACATGACCGTGCTCGAGATGAATCCGACTTCACGAACCGCCGCCTCACCACCGCGTGCACTCGTCACCTTGTCGCATCCGTCGGATCGTCGAACCGCCGAGGACGCGCTCTCGCGCCACGGATTCTCCGTGCGCACCACCGACGATCGGCGGGCCGCCACGGCACTGCTGCTCACCTACTCCCCCGACGTGGTCGTGATCGACGCGCGCGAGGTCTACCCACGCCCGTCCGATCTGGTCGATGCCGTCCGGCGACACCACGACGTGGGCACGATCGCGGTCGGGGCGAACTCCGATCGCCAGCGAATCGTGTCACTCGAGAACGGCGCCGACGACGTGGTGTCGACCGAGGTCTCGGCCGAGGAGATCGCGCTGCGTTGTCGTTCGCTCACCGGACGTCTGCGGAAAGCAGCGCCGATCGACGACGCGCCGGTTGCGATCATGGAGTTCGGACCCTTGCGTGTCGACCCGGCTCGGCGCGAGATTCGGGTACGTGGTCACGAGGTTCCGGCCACTCGTCTCGAGTTCGATCTGCTCTGTCGTATCTGCCGGACACCGCACGAAGTCGTGAGCCGCATCGATCTGATGGAGGCCGTCTGGGGGCCCAACTGGTTCGGCGACACGCACGTGGTCGATGTCCACTTGTCGAATCTGCGCCGCAAGTTGCGCAGCCGCGATCCGGGTCAGCAGTTCTGGACGAACGTGCGCGGCATCGGCTTCCGGTTGACCGATGAGTTGGTGCTCGACCAGGGTGCGTCTCCGTTGCGTCGGATCACCCGTTGCAGTGCATGAACGACTAGCGGTACTCACCCACCACGAACCAGCGACCACCACTGATCTCGAGGAGATAGGCCTGCGGACCGTGCGGATGGTCGACCACGATCTGGAAGCGGGCGGCGCGACGCGAGCGTTGATCCCACCAACGTTCCTCGACCGGCCAGGGTCCGGCCCAATGCATCACCGTGGATCGGTGCGAGGACCGTACGAAGAGTTCGGGGGGCGCGCTGACCGCACCGCGTCCGCTCACCGTGACCCGTCGCCCGCGCGCGTCGAGGACATCGGCCTCGACCGGATCGTGATGGACGACGGTCGGCGATGGCGCCGGCAGCGAACCGGGCCACGGCGGTGGCGCGAGAGGTCGTTCCGAGTGACGGCGACCATCGGCCCCGACTTCGGAGACCGGTACGAGTTCGTAGACCCCACGAGGGTCGCGCCCACCGCACCACGACGCGATCCGAACCGACTGTGGGCCGAGCAGTCCGGTCACACGCGTGATCGCCTTGGCGGCATCGTCGTCGGCTCGTGAACGTTCGCCCCAGAAACCCTGTTGTCGACCGGAGTCGGCGCGCAGATCGGTCGGGGTCAGACACAACGATGTGATGCCGGCCGAAGGCGGGTCGGTGCCGTTGATCCAGCCGTCGAGTTGCCAGCGCACGCGATCGACGATGGCCGCCGCACGGAGTCCCTCGGCTCGGTACCACACGCGACGCGACGTCTCACCGTGCTCCGACTCGGCTTCGACCACGATGCGCGTGCACAAGTGTCCTCGCGCGGTGAGTTCGGCGTCGAGATGATCGGCCAAGGATTTGGCGGCGAAGACCAACATGTCGAGTTGCGGAACCGGATCGTCGAACGATTCTCGAACGGTGTAGTCGGGCGGTGGTGGAATCGCCGACGGAGACGAATCGTCGGTGCCGGAACAGAGATGATGCAACGCGACTCCGGTCGCTCCGAAACGATCGAGGAGATCGGTGGCCGACAAAGCCGCCACATCGCCGAGCCGCTGGAGTCCGAGCCGACACAACAGATCGATCAGCTGCGGATCGCAGCCCACGGTAGGCACGAGTACCGACACGGGATAGGGGGCGAGGAAGTCCGCCGTGGCCGACGATCCCGGTGGAACCACGACGGGCCGACCCGCCCGAGCCGCCGCCCGAGCCGCCAAGGACGCGGCCAGACGACCGTCGGCGACACCCACTCCGAAACCGCCACTTGCATCGAGCGCATCGGCCGAACCGGTGGCGGCCAATGCCATGAGTCGATCAGCCAAGGCGACGTCGCCACCGACGTAGCGCGACGGACCTCGGGTGGCCAGCAGCAAGGATCCGGGTGACTCGACGTCGAGCAGCGGAACGAGGGTGCCGATGGCACGAACCACCGGCTCGAAACAACGCGCATCACGATCGGGGTCGTGGGGAACGATCACCACGTGCGGACACGCGCCCTGCGCCTGCCGTTTGCGTTGACCCGGTCGGACACCTTCGCGCCAAGCGGCCGGTGAGCAACACGACACGCGTTGTGCATGCATCACCATGAGCGGCTGCGATGGCTCGAACTCGGGCCCCCGACCGGAACGTCCGGTCAGAACCGCGGCCGTGAGGGGCCAGGCCGGACACCAGACCATGGCCGATCGTGTCGGGCCGTTCATGCGGATCCGTCCATCTCAACCCGGACGGCGCAACGGCACCACGGATCCACCCGCGGGCATGCAGGGCTCGACATCGCCACGCTCGCCGGGCATCCAGACATCGCCGCGCGTCGGACGTCCGCGGCGACGGTCGAGTTCGATCCCGATGCGACGCCGACACAGATGACCGAAACCGTTGCCCAGACCCTCCCACTCGTGAGCGCGCGTCGTGAGACGAAGATCGGGAACGATCGACGATGTGTCGCCGACGACGAGGAGGACCGCACCGCGTGACTGCACCCGCGTCTGGACCCGACGGACGAGCGATGTCGGCAAGGCGGTGATCAGCGCCGAGGGCACGAGGATGATCTCGATGCCGTCGACCAACGCGCTCAGAACACTCGCCGAATCTCCGCCACGTGGGTCGTCGACGAAGACGGTGCGTTCGAGAACCACACCGGCCTCAGCAGCGGCCAACGGACCAAGACGTGGTTCACCGACGATCGCGACCCACGAACCGGCACGCGATGGTGCGGCGGCGATGGCCAGTGCACACGACACCGCAGCGACGCCACTGCACATGACGGTGTGTCCGCGCGTGAGACCGAGCGGTGCGCCATCGGCAGCGACCTCGACGCCGAAGAGTGGAGCCAGACCCGGCGCGACGGGCAGCAGACGTTCGTGGGCGAAGGTCAGTGAGCCGTGCTGGGGCGCGAGTCCGGCTGCGAGTTCGGAGGCCGGACGGCGGAGGGAGTCGATCGCCATGCGGCGAGACTAGCGAACAGGTGTTCGTAGGTTTTCGGCGGGTCAGTTCTTGCCCGGACCGGGCTTGTCACCCGATCCACGACCGTTACGACCACCGGCCAAACCGTCCAGGAAGTCGATGAAACCCCGCGCACCCTCAGCAAAGAAGTCACCACCGAGTTCCTGGGCATGGGCCAAATCACGGATGGCATTGCCGCCCAGGACCACCGGCACCTCGTCGGCCATGGCCTGACGCAGGGCCCGCACCACGTCGGCGGCACCGGCGAGCGAGTCGGGGGTCGAAACGCTCACGCCCACCGCCGTGAGGTTGTTGATCTTGGAGGCCGCGTGCACGAAAGAGTTCGCCGGGGTGTCAGCACCCAGATCGAAGACCTCCCAGCCTTCGAGGCGCAAGAGGTCAGCCAACATGGCGAGCGGCAACACGTGGCGCTCCCCCGCCGGACCCCCGATCAGGATCTCACCACGACGCCGACCACGGCGCACACAACGCGGACTCAACTGGCCGATGAGCCGAGTGGCAATCGAGGTGGCCTGATGCTCGACCGCGATGTCGATCTCACCGCGCTGCCACTGGCTCCCGATCTCGGACATCGCCGGGGCCAGGATCTCGAGGTACACCTCTTCCATGTCGTTGCCGGCATCGATGGCGCGCTGCAGAACACCCCAAGCACCGCCACCATCGGCATTCAGCAGACAACGAAGTAGCTCGCCGACGTAGTCGCCGGTGCGTCGTGAATCCTCCGAAGCGCGCGGATTCTCCTTACGGGAATCGGCGCGACGCTGGAATTCACCGAGCGCGTGTTGCGTCACCTGCCAGACGCCCTTCACCCGGGTGGCGGCCAACTTGCCCTGACGTACGTACCGGTATGCCGTCATGTAGTGCACACCGAGAACCTTGGCCGCTTCGTCGAGCGACAAAGGCTCCGAGGACAGGTCTTGTGACACGGCGAAAGGCTAAATCTGCCCGGAAAAACCTGCGTGATCGTGCCGGAAGAAATCTTCGCGAAAAAGGTCCCCGCACGCTGGTGCGATCCGGAAATCTTCGTTCTAAGGACTTTGGTCCTTCGCCGAATCACCGAAGTTTTCGGCGGTTCGTGTGATTCGGGTGTCTCAGCCCTTCAGACGCTGGCGGGCGGCGCGACTGCGTTCGAGCAGATGGGCCGGAACCTTCTTCAGCGCTTCGGCGAGTTTCGGGTCACCCCCGGCATCGACCGGTGCCGCGCTACTCGATTCCTCGGCCGGAACGAGATCTTCGAATGACGGCGGCTCCATGCCCGGCTTCCAGTACTGGTACAGATCGCGCACCACGTCGACCAGACCCGCCGAATCGAAACCCTTCTCGAGGTCGACCGTGATCATGTTCTGGTACACGTGCACACCGGCGACGCGACCGGTGGCGAAGAGTCGGCGCGCGAGTTCGGCCGATGGGGTGGCCGATGACGACAAGTGAGCCGAGACGTCCCCGTGGGCGAAGCTCTCGTGACCCATCCCCGACAGGCTGCGATTCGCCTCGAACCGCACGATTCCCGGCCGACGGCTCGGCTTCTCCACGACGACGACTGGCTGACCCATGACCCAACCCTAGTTCCAGTGTTCGCAGCGTGCCGATTCTCACCCCGTCGGATCGGACGCTCGAACCGGTCGGAAACTACTTTGAGTGTCATCACCTCGACCGATCTTCGGTCCGACAGAGGAGGATCCATGTCCCAGCCGTCACTCGCCGATTTCGAAGCTCAGGCCCTCGCGTTCCTCGAGGCGAACGCGTCGCGCAAACAAGCCGAGAAGAAGTTCGTGTGGGGTGAGGGCTCCGACAAGGTCGCGATGTTCGAGGAGAAGGACCGCGACAGCGAACGGCGCGACGTCGCCAAGGCACAGGAGTGGCGTCAGAAGCGGTTCGCCGCCGGCTTCGGTTGGATCACCGGCCCCGAACAGTTCGGTGGTCGCGCGCTTCCCGCCGCCTATCAACGCGCTTACGACTCACTCGAGTCGAAGTTCGAGATCCCCAATCAGAGTTGTTTCACCATCGGTCTCGGCATGGTCGCCCCGACGATCCTCGCTCACGGATCCGATCTCGCGCGTCAGTCGTATCTGCAGAAGATGTACAGCGGAGAGATCATCGGTTGTCAGCTCTTCAGCGAGCCCGGCGCCGGTAGCGATCTCGCCAGCCTCAGCACCAAGGCCGAGCGCGACGGTGACGAGTGGATCATCACCGGCCAGAAGGTCTGGACGAGTGGAGCGCACTACAGCGACATCGGCGAGATCATCGCCCGCACCGATGTGAACCTCCCCAAGCACAAGGGTCTCACCGGATTCATCGTCGACATGAAGGCGCCCGGCGTGGAGATCCGCCCGCTGCGACAGATGACGGGTGGCGCATCGTTCAACGAGGTGTTCTTCACCGAGGTACGGGTGCGCGACGATCATCGTCTCGGTGACGTGAACAATGGCTGGAACGTGGCCCTCACGACGCTCATGAACGAACGCGCGGCCATCGGTGCCGGAGGTGGCGGTGGTGGAGTGAACATGTTCGCCCGCATCATCGAGATGGCGAAGTTCTACGACGTCCCGAACGATCCCGTGCTCCGCGACGAACTCGTGAATCTGATCATCAACAACAAGGTCGCGTCGTACAACAACCAGCGCGCGCTCGACAAGATCAAGGCCGGCCAGATGCCCGGACCCGAGATGAGCATGGCCAAATTGGTCGGCACCGACAACATGCGTCGCATGGGTGACTTCCTGTCGCACCTTCTCGGTGCGAAGTTGGTCGCCGACAGCGGTGAGTGGGGCACGTACGCGTGGAGCCAGCTCATTCTCGGCACGCCCGGTGGACGTATCGCCGGTGGATCGGACGAAGTGATGCGCAACATCCTCGCCGAGCGAGTCCTCGGACTCCCGAAGGATCCGGGTATCGACTCGAAGAGCGCGTTCAAGGACCTGAAGGTCGGCACTCAGAAGTAGCGGTTGGCGCGCGCGGGTTCCCGGCGGCGCGTCAGAACAGACTCGGCGAGCGTTCGAGTCGTGGTGTACCGGGCCAAGGCACGTAGTTGTCCATGAAAGCCCACGAACGACGGTGGATCGACGACGGTCCGTAGGCCATGAGCGACGCCCGGTGCCATTGGCACGGATAGCCCTTGTTGGTGTCGAACTTCCATGCCGGGTAGTCGGCGGCCAGGTCGCGCATGAGTCGATCGCGCGTCACTTTGGCGATGATCGAAGCCGCCGCCACCGACAGACATGCGGAATCGGCCTTGACCATCATCTGCACTCGCTTCACCTGTGGGGTCACGAAGTCCCACGAACCGTCCACGACCGCGGCCGCGGGACGAACACCGAGGTTCTCGAGCGCGCGTCGCGTGGCAAGACGCTGGGCGTCGGCCATCCCGAGTGCATCGCACTCCTCGTGACTCGCCATGCCGACCGACCACGCGGTGCACCAATCACGCACGGCGTCGAACATCCGCTCACGCGATTTCTCGGTGAGAGTCTTGCTGTCGCGTATCGGCACACCATCGAGGTCGTCGAGCGGCACCATGGCGATACCGACCGCGAGCGGCCCGGCCCAAGCGCCCTTCCCGACTTCGTCGATCCCCACCACGACGTCGTGACCTTCGGCGCGTAGTCGCTGTTCGACCTCGCGAGTGGGGGCCACGTCCTACACGATCCGTAGTCCGGCCGCGCCCGACTCGACCCGCCCGATCACCGTGAACCGTTCGGTGAGCGCGTTCACCGACGACGGATCGACAGCCGCGAGAAGTCCTCCCGACGTCTGCGGATCGAAGACGACGGCCTCGAAAGCCGCGTCGACTTCGGCCGCGCGCGTCACGTGAGCACCGACTGCGGTCCGATTGCGCGCGTCTCCGCCGGTGCGGACACCCCGTCGTGCGGCTTCGATCACGCCCGGATACATGGGAAGATCCGTCGACTCGATCACGAAGGTCGCGGCGGCGCGCTCGGCCATCTCCCACCCGTGTCCGGCGAGGCCGTACCCCGTCACATCGGTCACGGCATGCACACCGGGAACCGTTTGCAACAGTTCGCTCGCCGCGCGATTGAGAGTCTTCATACCCTCGATCGCCGCCCGTTTCTGATCCGGATCTCCACCGGCCAGACAGATTCCGGTTCCGAGCGGTTTCGACAGAACGAGCAAGTCGCCTACCCGCGCACCCTCCTTGCGGAAGATGCGCTCGGGGTGCACCACACCCTGGACCGCCAGACCGAAGATCGGCTCCGGATTGCGGATGGTGTGCCCGCCGGCCACCGAGCCGCCGGCGAGATCGACCACCCGCGACGCGGCGTCGAAGATCTCGACGATCGCCGTGCGCGGAAAGTGTTCGGGAAACGCCGCGACATTGACCGCCATCACCACTCGTCCGCCCATGGCGAAGACGTCGCTGCACGCGTTGGCGGCCGCGATGGCTCCGAAATCGGCCGGGTCGTCCACGAGCGGCGGGAAGAAGTCAGTGGTGCTCACGAGCGCGATGTCGTCGCTCAACCGGTAGACCGCGGCGTCGTCGAACGGTGCGAGTCCGACGAGGAGCGCCGGGTCGAGCGATCTCGGCAGTTCGTCCACGAGTCCGACCAGTAGGTCCTTGCCCCACTTGGCGGCGCATCCCCCACAACTCGTCCATTCGGTGAGCCGGAGAGGCTCGGCGGATGCGAGTTCGACCACGTGGGCGAGCCTAGGTGAGTGGAGTCCTACCGACTCCCCTGAACCCGCTTCACATCGGTGGACCGCCCCATGCCGGCACGCCGGAGGGAATGTCGCCGAACAACTGTGCCTTGGCTGCAGCCAGATCGGCCACCGTCCACGGCTGGCCGCCGGCCGACACCGAACCGGCGATCTCGGTCGGACGGATGCGATGCACCTGATCGCCCAGAACGATGAACGTCTGCCCATTGATGTCGGCGGCATGGTCACTCGCGAGGAAGGCGACCATCGGGCTCACGTTGGCCGGGTCGTACTTGTCGAAACCCGTCTCCGGCTTGGCGAATTTCGGATTCACTTCGGTCATCGGCGTCCGGGCTCGCGGCGCGATGCAATTCACGGTCACGTTGTAGCGCGCGAGTTCACGCGCGAGCACGAGAGTCATGGTGATGATGCCACCCTTGGCCGAACCGTAGTTGCCCTGACCCGGGCCCCCGAAGAGACCGCTTTCGCTCGTGGTGTTGATGATCCGCCGAGCCGGGAGGGTTCCTTCCTCACCGAGTTGTTTGGCGGCGTTGCGCCAATGCACCGCTGCGAAGTGTGCGGGCGCGAAGTGTCCCTTCAGGTGCACCTCCACGACGCTGTCGAATTGCGCCTCTTCCATCGAGAACGACATCGCGTCGCGGATGAAGCCGGCGTTGTTCACGAGGATGTGCAGATCACCGAACTCGGCCACCGCGCGCGCCACGAGAGCTTCGGCCTGTGACCAATCGCTCACGCTGCCGCGATGAGCGATGGCCCGACCACCGGCGGCCCGAATCGCAGCCGCCACGTCGTCCACCACGGGCGAGAGATCGTTGACGACGACCGCCGCGCCTTCAGCGGCGAGGAGTTCGGCGTGACACCGACCGACGCCTTGGGCCGCTCCCGTCACGATCGCAACCTTGTCAGTCAACGCACCCATGTGGCCTCCGGAGAAAAACGGTGTTTCTGATACCGTTTCCGAAAACTAGTCGGGGCCGTCGGGAGCCTCGGAATCTCGGAATCTCGGGGGATTCGGTGGGCGAAAACGTCGACTCGTCACGAACGAACGACCGCCCCGTCGCTCTGGTCACCGGAGCCACGCGCGGTATCGGGCGGGCCATCGCCATCACCCTCGCCGCTCGAGGTTTCCATGTGGTCGCCACCGGACGGACACTCGACGAAGGAACCGGAGTCAACCCCTCGACCGGTCACGTTCTCGCCGGCAGTCTCACGTCGACGCTCACCGAGATCGCCGCGGTCGGTGGCAGTGGTCGCGCCATCCGGCACGACGTCCTCGACCTCAGCCGCGCGACCGCACCCGTGGACGACGTCTTCGCCGTCGAAGGTCGACTCGACGTGCTCGTCAACAACGCCGTCTACGTCGGACCGGGCAACGATGCGCTCTTCGCCGACAACGAACCCGACGACATCGTCCGACGCGTGACCGGAAATCTCACCGCCCCCCTCCTGCTCACTCGAAGCTTTCTCAACCTCGTGGCCGAGCAGGACCCGCACCCACGCGTCGGAACCCGGGCGTGGGTCGTCGACATCACGAGTGACGCCGGACGACGAACACCCGAACGTCTCGCCGGTCGGGGTGGTTGGTCGCTCGTGTATGCAGCCACCAAGGCTGGATTCCACCGCATCGCGGACATGGTCGCCCACGAGTACGGCCATCACGGAATCCGGGCCGTCAACGTCAACCCCGGACTCGTCGCCACCGAGCGGGTCCTCGATTCGGGAACTTCGTTGGCCTGGATCGCCGCGAACGGGGTCCGCCCGTTCGTGATCGGCGAAGCGGTGGTCCGGCTCCTGCGCGACCCCCTCGTCGGAAACGGTGCCTATGTTCACGCGCAGGAGTACCTGCGCGAGGTCATGGGCGACGAGAATTACGAGCAGTTCGTCACACGCGATCCGGAGAACCGAACATGACCAGTACCGACACCTACCGCATCGGTCCGACCAACACCGACATGCTCCTCCCCGAGCCCGATCGTCTCCCGGTTCACTACACGCTGATCAGCGTCGACGACCATCTCGTCGAACCGCCCGACATGTTCGACGGTCGCCTTCCGGCTGCGCTCGCTCCCGATGCACCGCGCCTCGTCGTGGACGATCGTGGTCATCAGGTCTGGTCCTTCGACGGGCAGATCTTCAGTCAGGTCGGGATGAACGCGGTCGTCGGTCGGCGTCACGAGTACCGCTCACTCGAGCCGGCGCGTTTCGAGGACATGCGTCGTGGCTGTTGGGACGTCCACGCGCGTGTGGCCGACATGGACCTCATCGGCTGCTGGGCGTCACTCAACTTTCCGTCGCAAGTGGCCGGATTCGCGGGCCGAGTGTTCTCCGCTTGCCGCAACCCAGAGCTGGGTCTGGCGACGATGCGCGCCTGGAACGACTGGCTTCACGAAGAATGGTGTCAGCAGTATCCCGATCGCTTCATTCCGTGTGGCATCACCTGGTTGAGCCCGGGCCCCGATGGTTCGGCCCGACTCGGTGCCGACGAGATCCGACGCAATGCGGCTCGTGGTTTCCGCGCCGTGACCCTTCCCGAGCGTCCCCACAATCTGGGTTTCCCGAGCCTGTTCTCGGGTTGGTGGGATCCGATCATCGAAGCCTGCGTCGAAACCGACACGGTGATCGCATTGCACGTCGGATCATCGGGGATGTACCCGATGCCCGAGGGCGCTCCGTCGTTGCAACTCGGCGCGACTCTGTTCGGTCAATTGTCACTCACCGCGTGCGCCGAGTGGTTGTGGAGCGGCTACGCCTATCGATTCCCCGACTTGAAGATCGCCATGAGCGAAGGCGGTATCGGTTGGGTGCCGATGCTCCTCGATCGTCTCGAGAACGTCGTCGATCGCAGCGGATACGGCGCCGGTTGGGACATTCGGCCGGCCGAGGTGCTCCGCCGCAACTTCTGGTTCTGCACCATCGACGATCCGTCGACCATCGACCTCTACCCCGTCATCGGCGAGGACCACATCATGGTCGAGGTCGACTATCCGCACGGCGACAGCACGTGGCCGTTCACACAAGACGTGCTCCAGAACGCGTGGGGTCACCTACCTCCGCAGGTGATCCGAAAGTTCTGCAGCGAGAACGCGGCCCGGCTCTTCCGCCACCCGCTGCCACCCCGAGTCACCCCGTGAGCACGGTCGCCGACCTGCTGCGCGCCCGCGCCGACGACCCGAACATCGGTTACGTCTTCGGCGAACGAACCTGGACCTGGGCCGAAGTCGTGCACGAGTCGGCCGTGCGGGCGGCCGTCATCGAAGAGCACCTCGACCCCGACCGCCCTCCCCACATCGGCGTCCTGCTCGAGAACGTTCCCGAGTATCTGTTCTGGATCGGTGGCGCGGCCATGGTCGGGGCATGCGTGGTGGGCATCAACCCCACCCGTCGTGGCGCGGAGCTCGAACGCGACGTTCACCACACCGACTGCCAGTTGATCGTGAGCGATGCCGCTGGCTTCTCACTGCTCGACGGACTCGATCTCGGCGTCGACGCGAGCCGACGATTCGACATCGAGTCGGCGCAATACGAGGGACTTCTTCGCGCTCATGGCGATGCCACGTGTCCGGATTCCGATCCCGACGGTCGTCGACCTCTTTTTCTCTTGTTCACCTCGGGCTCGACGAGTGCCCCCAAAGCCGTCGTGTGCACCAACGAGCGGATGGCCGTCACTGCGGTGCGAGCCGGAGCGATCTACGGCGTCACCGCCGATGAGGTCTGCTACTGCCCCATGCCGCTCTTTCACGGCAACGCACTCATGGCCTGCTGGGGTCCGGCCCTCGCCGTCGGTGCACGAGTCGTTCTGCGACGCAAGTTCTCGGCGAGCGGATTCCTCGACGACGTCCGCCGTTTCGGTTGTACGTATTTCACCTACGTGGGTCGCACGATCGCCTACGTTCTCGGTCAACCACCCTCCGAACACGACCGGGATCACAACCTCCGACTCGGCTTCGGTACCGAGGCCAGCGCGCTCGACCGTCAACGATTCCTCGATCGCTTCGGATGCCCACTCGTCGAGGGCTACGGATCATCGGAGAGCGTGGTGGCGATCATCCGTACGCCCGATTCCCCCGAGAACGCGCTCGGACGCGAACGGCCCGATATGGCCGGCCAGGTCTCGGTGATCGATCCGGCCACGCTCACCGAGTGTCCACGCGTCGTGTTCGACGAACACGGCGGCATCACCAACCCCGAGTGCATCGGAGAGATCGTCCACACCGGTGGCGGAGGCACGTTCGAGGGTTACTACAACAACCCGGAGGCTTCATCGGATCGGATACGCAACGGCTGGTACTGGACCGGTGATCTCGGCTACCGCGACGACGTGGGCTTCTTCTACTTCGCCGGACGGAGTGCCGACTGGCTACGTGTCGACAGTGAGAACTTCGCCGCCGCTCCGGTGGAGAACATCGTGGCCCGCTACCCCGGTGTGGTGATGTGCGCCGTGTATCCGGTGCCCGATCCGGTCACCGGAGACATGGTGATGATCGCCATCGAGATGGCCGCGGGCCATTCGTTCGACGCCCGGGCCTTCGACGACTTCCTCGCCGACCAACGCGACCTCGGGACCAAGTGGAGTCCGCAGATCGTCCGCATCACGTCGAGCATGCCGCTGACCGCCAACAACAAGGTGCACAAGCCACCGCTGCGCGCCGAGCGTTGGGACACGTCCGAACCACTCTGGTGGCGGCCCACTCGCAAGGACTCTCTGGTGCCGATGTCGCCCGCCGACAAGGCCGCTCTCGCGGATCGATTCGTGGCTGCCGGGCGCAGCAACGTGCTGACCGGACTCTGACTCAGCGACCCTTCGACCACTCCTGCCACGACTCGAGACATTCGGGCAGTTCACCTCGACCGGTCTGATTGGCCGGCCAATTCGCGTCCGGGAGTCCGACCGGCGGATTGGGCATGTCGTGTCCGTACCACAGGAGATGGCGACGCTTGGCGAAGCCCCATCGTCCGTCGACACGCCGATAGGTGTCGTGGTACTGGATCTGATGAATGATCCAACGACCCGACGCATCCTCGATCTCACCGCGACACGAAACCACACCGGTCGCGTGATCGTGATCCTCGACGTCGATCAGGTGATTGTTCACCTGCAGAATCACGCGACCGAGTCCGGCGAACTGTTCGTCGAATGCGGCTCGCAACGCGGGCCGACCACTCGACTCACGACTCACCTTGATGTCGGGAACGAAGAGTTCGACGAGCCGATCGAGATCGCGGGCGCCATAGAAGATCGCGTAGCGGCTCGCCAACTGTCGGATGTCCTCCGAGGCCAGAAGCCAGGCGTGGGGATCGGTGTCGCGCAACATGATGAACCTTCCAGAATTCCTACGGAAGCGGATGCGGGTGGGCGGTGGGCTGTAGCAGAGCATCGGTACCGCCGTCGACGAACAACACCTGACCGACGACATACGACGAATCGGCCGAGAGCAGGAAGCGGATCGCCCGCGCGATCTCCTCGGGACGACCCCAACGCTTGAGGGGAATCGGGATGTGTTCGAGTGATTCCTTCACTCCGGGAATGTCGAGCAGCGGACGGGTCATGCCGGTGTCGATGACGCCGGGGGCAACGGCATTCAGACGAATACCCGAACCGATCCAGTCGGGGGTGCCGGCATTCATGCGCACCCAGAAGGCGATGGCCAATTTGCCGGCCGGATAGGCGAGGAATCCGTCCGGGGCTGCGAAGCGTTCGAGCACGCTCGACTCGTCGGAGTTCAGGTAACGCATCGCTTCGTCCACGGGCAACCCCGGCGTCATCGTGGTCGAGTTCGACGAGATCATCACGACGGCCGGATCGGAACCACGTGCGAGAGCCGGTCGCAGTCCGTTCACCACCGCCAATGTGCCGAAGTAGTTGACCGACACGATGAGTGAGTTCGGCGCGGGCGTACTGACACCGGCGCAGGGCACGAGGCCGTCGAGTCGGCCGTCGCACGCGCGGGTGACTTCGTCGACGATGCGCACCCGATCGGCCGGCTTCGAGAGGTCACCTTCGACGTCGGCATTGCGCAGATCCACACCGATCACGCGGTGCCCGTCGGCCCGCAACAATTCGGCGGTCGCGGCACCGATACCCGAGGCCGATCCCGTCACACAGATGGTCTTCATGTTCCCTCCTCGGAATGTCGCCGAGCCTCGTCCCGCCGTGTTTCGTCCAGTGTGTCAGATCACGTACGGTTCACCCATGCGCGCCGTCGTCTGCCAACAGTTCGCTCCCCTCGACCAACTGGTGGTCGAGGAACGTCCGTCACCCGATCTGTTTCCGTCGTGCGTCCGCATCGCGGTGTCGGCCTGCGGCGTCAACTTCGTGGACGCTCTCTTCGTACAGGGCAAGTACCAGATCAAGCCTCCCGTCCCCTTCGTGCCCGGTATGGAAGTCGTGGGTCGCGTGGTCGAGGTCGCACCCGATGTCACCGACATCGCCATCGGGACACGCGTCTTCGCCAATGTCGGACTCGGTGGCTTCTCCGACGAGGTCGTGGTGGCCGCCAAGCGGGTCATGGTTCTGCCCGATCGACTGTCCGACGGACAAGCGGCCACTTTCATGCAGAGTTATCTCACGGCCTGGTTCGCCCTCGTCGAGCGTGCACGGGTCGAATCGGGGCGTTGGCTCCTCGTACTCGGTGCCGGTAGCGGCGTCGGACTAGGAGCGGTTGATGTGGGTCATGCCCTCGGACTCCAAGTGATCGCCGTGGCCTCGACCGAGGAGAAGCGCGAGCTCGCGCGTGAACGTGGCGCGGTGGCCGTCATCGATTCTCGACTCTCGCCCGACGAGATCAAAGAAGAGGCCAAGCGCATCGCCGGGGGTGGTGTCGATTACATCTACGACCCGGTGGGTGGCGAGCTCGGTGAAACGTGCCTACGCGCGCTCGGTGATGACGGCCAGTACCTCGTGATCGGGTTCGTGGCCGGCATCCCGAAGTTGCCGGCCAATCAGGTTCTCCTCCGCAATCGACGCGTCACCGGAGTCGACTGGGGTGGCTGGGCCGGCAAGAACCCCGGACTCAACGACACGATGCTCGCACAAGTTCTCGAACTGATCGGCCAAGGACGACTTCGTCCGGTCGAACCCACGACCTATCCGCTGGAGAAGGCCGCCCAAGCGTTGCAGGATCTCGAAGATCGCAAGGTTGCCGGCAAGATCGCCCTGCGCCCCTGAATCGAGGGCGTTTCAGTCGAGAAGCGCGCCTCGCCCGCGCTCCTCGAAACGTCGGCGTAGTTGGCCGGCCGCTTCCCGATCGAAACGTACGAACTCGATCGTTTTGCCCGGGCGGTGCCACAACTCGGCGTCGGAGTCGTTCTCAGCGTCGTGCCAACGGCGCCTCACGAGTTCGCGTTTGACGACTTTGTTCGTCTGGGTCATCGGGAACTCGTCGACGATCTGCAGATAAGTGGGGACCCACTTGGGACCGAGGTCGGATTGCTCCGACAAGAAGCGTGCGAACGATTCCGCGTCGAACGAACGTCCCGGTGCGAGTTGAATCGCCGCCATCACCCGATCACCGATCTCGGCGTCGGGCACCCCGTACACCGCGGCGAGGATCACATCGGGATGGCGCATGAGGATTCGTTCGACCGGCGCGCCGGCGAAGTTCTCGCCATCCACACGGATCCATTCGGCGGTCCGGCCGGCGAAATAGAAGAACCCCTCGGCATCGCGGTACGCGAGGTCTCCCGTCCAGTACGCACCATCACGCAGACGTTCTCGATTGGCCTCGTCGTTGCGCCAATAACCCTCGAAGGTTCCACCACCGGCGTTCACGATCTCACCCGTGGCCTCTTCGGCGTTCAGGAGGCGTCCCTCACTGTCGAAGCGCGCCCGCGGGCAATCTTCTCCCGTGTCGGGATTGCGTACCGAGATCGACGGCTGCGCGGCCACACCGAGAGATCCCGCCGGCATGCCCGGGATCCGCACGATCGATGCACCGGTTTCGGTCTGCCCGTAACCATCGGTGAGTTTGCAACCGAAGCGCTCTCCGAAGCGGGCAATGTCGGCCTCGGATCCCTCGTTCCCGAAACCGCGACGCAACGGGTTGTCGGCGTCATCGGGCGCCTCAGGTGTCGCCAGGATGTACGCGAGCGGTTTACCGACGTAGTTGAAGTAGGTGGCTCCATAGCGACGTACGTCGGGCAGGAATTCCGAAGCCGAGAACTTCCGACGCAGAGCCACCGCGGCTCCGGCCACCAATGACGGAGCCCAGCCGGTGAAGAGGGCGTTCGAATGGAAGAGCGGCATCGCGATGTACGTGACGTCGTCGGGCCCGAGTTCGGTGATCATGCACATCGAGCCGGCGACGAAGTTCAGACGACGATGACTCGTGATCACGGCCTTGGGAGCTCCGCTCGTGCCCGAGGTGAAGAGGAGGAGGAACGTCGAGGCCGGATCGATCGGTATCTCGGTGGACGTCGGGAGGGTCGCTCCCTCGAAGGGCGCGAGTTCAGCCCGGTAAGCCTCGGAGTCGGTGTCGAGTACGGCGTCCGAGGCATCACCGAGATCGAGGCCTGCGAGGAGACCCACCTGTGAACTCTCGGTCACGATGGCTTGACAGTCGGTGTGTGTGATGTCGCGCGCGAGTTCCGCGCCCCGACGCGTGGGGTTGATTCCGACCACGGTCGCTCCGCACACCGCGGCGGCGCCGAGCCACAAAGTGAACTCCGGGGTGTTGTCGAGCAGTACGCCGAGATGGGCCGGAGTGCCCGACGGGCGTCCGGCCATGCGACGGCGCCACCAGGCGGCTCGACGGGCGACCTCGGCGCACCAGACCCGATAGGTCATGGTGGTGTCACCGAACTTCACGGCGACGTTGTCGTCGTCGGCTCGCGCCCGCACGTGATCGGCGAACGTGGGTTCAGCAGCAGTCGCGGACTCAGATGACACGGGCCACCTCGAATGCCGAATGCATCGCACCCTCGATGTAGCCGACATCGTGAGCATCACCGACGACCGAAACCGCCAGCCCGGCGACCCGAAGACGATCGGCGAGCGAAGTGTCGGGCTCCACCTCCGAGGCCACGATCACGGTGTCGCCCCGAGCCTCGAATTCCTGATCGCCGAGTCGGTAGCGAACGGCCGCTTTGCCGATCGAGACCACGCTGGCCTGGCGTACGAGCGTGACACCGTGCTGTGTCGCTCGACGCACGGCCGTCCAGCGCCTCGGCATGGCCATCGGCAGGCCCATGTGCGGACCGTTCTCGAGCACCGTCACGTGCCGACCGCGTTCAGCGAGGAACTCAGCCAGCTCGAGGCCCACTAGTGACCCTCCGATCACGACCACCCGTTTACCGACGGGCATCCACGCCTTCGACAACGAACGAATGCGATCGGCGGTCTTCAAGACTCCGGCCATACGTCCGGCGGTCACGACGACACGGGCGATCGGTCCGATCGAGCCGGCGCCCGACTCTCCCGTGATCAGTGCCCGCAACGTGTCACCCGTGAGGACGTGCGGGAGGTCGGCTCCAGGTACCGCCGGTTTGCCGCGACGCGCTCCGGTCGCCACGATCACGGCGTCGGGTGCGAGGGCGACGACCATCTCGACCGTCGCCTCGGTGCCGAGCTGGACGTTGACGCCGAGTCGTTCGACTTCGTGGGTCAGCCAGTCGACGAGTTGTGCATTGGCCGGAGTCGTGAGTTGCGAGAACCAGACCGTCCCGCCGAGCCGAGAGCCCTTCTCGACGAGAGTCACGAGCGCTCCGCGTTCGGCGGCCACGCGCGCCGCTTCGAGGCCAGCCGGCCCACCGCCGATCACCACGACGTGACGCGCGGATTCGACTTTGGTGAGGTTCGCCTTCTCCTCGTGACCGAGAGCCGGATTCACCGCACACTTGGGTGTGCCATCGAAGAAGTTCTGTTCCACGCACACGTAGCAATTGATGCACGGACGTACCGAACGACGAGCACCGGCCCGCAACTTGTTCACCAACTCGGGATCGGCCAGCAATTGGCGACCCATCGACACGAAATCGCAGTCACCGGCCGCGATCATCTCCTCGGCCGTCTCGGGCAGCATACGTCCGACCGCGACGACGGGAATCGACACGTTCCGCTTCACCGCGCGCGCGAACTCTCGGTACTGCCCCACGACCGCCGGCAGCGGCCCTTCGGTGAAATCGGCGAACGGATTGTGCGCATTGGCCGACACATGGATGGCATCGGCGCCAGCCGCTTCGATGAGTGCAGCCGCGGTGGCCGTCTCGTCGGGAGTGAGTCCACCTTCGAGTCCGTACTCGAATCCGTTCAGACGGACGATCACCGGAAAGTCGGGACCGACTTCGCGTTTCACCGCCCGCACGACTTCGCAGGCGAGGCGGGCCCGGTTCTCGATCGAACCACCCCAGCGATCGTCACGCTTGTTGTACCCGGCCGACAGGAATGTGGAGATGAGATAACCGTGCGCGCCATGGATCTCGATCGCATCCACTCCGGCCGCCTTGAT
>SXGQ01609470.1_pt1 | contig 28974 bp, 29 predicted proteins | sample 3178371 | NCBI WGS metagenome assembly SXGQ01 (sample SAMN11356859, study PRJNA531348) | freshwater metagenome | isolation source: freshwater sample F1-20 | place: China: Fuxian Lake, Yuxi | collected 2017-12-25 | reverse complement strand
GTTTTCGAGTTTGGATTGCCAGTCTGCTGGAAGGAGTTTGGCTTCGCGGTTGAGGACGTCGATGTCGCCGGCGAGGGCGAGGGTTACGACGTCCGCGGCGAGTCCGTCGATGACCGAGCGTGCCTGTTTGCCGGAGCCGCCGTGGGATTGTTGGATGTCGAGTTTTTTGCCGTTTTCCTTCTCCCATTTGGCGGTGAAGGCCTTGTTGACATCGACGTAGAACTCGCGGGTGGGATCGTAGGAGACGTTGAGGAGTTTGACGGTTCCGGTGTCGGATTTCGAGTCGCCGGACTTGCAGGAGGGAAGAGCGGCGAGAGTTAACAGGAGGGTGGAAATGAGGATGTTGGTTTTCATGTTGATGTAATGTTAGAATGAGAGTCGGAGTCCGGTGAGGAGGGTGGTGCCCTCGTAGTCGTCGGCGTTGGTGCCGCCTGATAGGGTTGAGTATTCGATTCCGGTGAGGAGTTTCAGCTTGTCGCCATGGATGAAGTATTGGGTGCCGAGGTAGAAGGCGTGGTAGGTATCGCCACGGGCGGCACCGGCGGGAGTGAGTCCTGGGGCGGTGCGCTCGTAGCGGCTTTGGCCATCGAGGCTTGCGGGGCCGTCACCGGTGGAGAAGGTGTAGCGGCCGACGAGTTGGAGTTTGCCAGGGATCAGATCGTAAGCTGGTTGGATGAAGAAGCCCGCGACGTCTTCAAATCTTCCTTCGCCGCCGGAGGCGTGGAAGCCTTCGATGACGAGTTCCCATGGGCCTTGCCGTGCCCAGAAGGTTGCTGTTAGAATATCCTGGTATCGATTGAGGACGAGATCATCGGCATCGTGGTCGCTATGGAGCCAATCGAGGCGGAGGTCGGCGCGGGGCCAGCCGAGGGTTTCTTTGAGATTCCAGCCGATGCCAGCGCCGTAGCTGGTTCCTCCGCCGAAGGTGCCAAATTCGCGATCCGTGTCGTTGGAGTAGAATCCGGCCTGCCAGGTGAAGTTTTCGATCGAGCCTTCGAAGGTGAGGGCTGTGGCGCGGTCCACGCGGAGTTGGTTGAAGATTTGCGAGCGTTCGAAGGTGGGTTGGGAGTTGGTGGATTGAAGCCAGTCATACCAAGCGATCAATGGTTTGGTTTTGCCTGCGGTGATGGATAGATTGGGGTTGGGGTTCCAGCGGATGTAGGCGTCGACGAGGCGGTCATAGAAGTCCTCGAAGCCGTCGTTGCTTTGGAAGTCGGCGCGGATTTCGAGTTGTTTTTCAAACAGTTTGGCATCGAAGCCGAGACGTGAGCGGCGGTCTTCCCAGCCTTCGGCGCTGCCTTGGTCGGAATCGAGCCAGTGGTATTGGCCTTGGTAGCGTCCGCGGAGTTTGAACTCTTGGAGGATGGGATTGGAGTCGTCTTTATATAATGTGGCGAGGGCCCAGATGGGATCGAGCGATTTGGCGAGGTCCTGGCTGTTGGCCGATCCGGTGATGGCGGCAAGAGCGAGGAGCGGGATGAATTGATGGTATTGGTTGTTTGTATTTGGTTTCATGGAATCTGCGTCGCGTCCGCGTCCGGTGTTCCGGTGGGCGTTGGCAGAGTTGGTGTGGTGAGCCCCCGCGGGTGCGGTGGGAGGATGGGGAAGGGTGGGCATGAAAAAGACCGATCGGAGGTTGAAGGATGGGGCGGCTCTACGGCGGGATGCGCCGTTGGATTGAGTCGCTTGCCGATTCCTCCGGTGGTCCGGTCGGTCTCAGATTGCGTGGATTGAGTGTTAGGGAATCAGGCCAAGTCTTTGGGTGGGACGATGCGAGTTTTCTCGATGCTTTCGACTTGGGTGACTTTGCCGTCGTGGACGGTGATTTGCACGGTGCCGAAGCGGAGGTTTTCCACGCGGCTGCGGACAATTTCGAGCCAATCGTTCGCGCGGGTGGCGGAGTCCTTGGTTTCGTTAGAGAGCGGTCGGCTCATGGTTGGTGGAGGTGGTTGCGAGTTGGGAAAGGCCGGCGAGGAATCCGTCAGCTGGATCGGCCTTGCGTTTGATCGGGCCTTGGGGTGCATCTGCGGGGAGCAATGCGGAAAAGGGGTGGGGGACGCCATCACGGCGGATTTTGCGGAGGGTGACTTCGACGACTTGGGCGAGGGTGTAGCGGTCGAGAATGGCGGCGATGGCATTGCGGACATCGATCATGAGCATGCGGAGGCCGCAGTGGTCTTCATCGGGGCAGGTGCATCGCTGGTAGGCGTTTTCGCTGGCGCAGCAGATGGGGGCGAGGCGGCCGTCCATGAGGCGGACGATGTCGCCGATGCGGATTTGCGATGCGTTTTTGGAAAGGAGGTAGCCGCCGGTTTTCCCGCGGCGTGCGTCAACCAAGCCGGCCTCACGGAGTTCCTGGAGGATGCGTTCGACGAATTTCACGGGAAGCCGGTTTGCTTCCGCGAGGTCGGAACCTGCTACGGTGGCCAGTCCCAACTCGTGGGCGATTCCCAGATGGATGGTGGCGCGCAGGGCGTATTCGGCTTTTTTTGAAAGGTGCATTCGCTAAAGTTGATAAAAGAGTATGGATTAAGATCGTGAAGGCAAGAAGAAGTTTTTTATTTCTTAAAGTGCTGAAATAAAATGAATTAGATTTTTCATTTCAGCGGAATCTCAGCCAAGAGGACCAGTTTCGTAGGGATTACAGAGAGTTAAAATCGAGGCCGATGTCGAGGGCTGGGGCGGAGTGGGTTAGGGCTCCGACGGAGATGAAGTCGACGCCGGTGAGGGCGATTTCGCGGACGGTGTGGAGGTTGACGCCGCCGGAAGCTTCGAGGGCGGGGTGGTGGCGGTCGGCGCGGAGGGCGACGGCTTGGCGGAGTTCGTCGAGGGACATGTTGTCGAGGAGGATGTGGTCGACGCCGGAGAGGTTGAGGAAGGCTTTGACTTGTTCGAGGCGGTCGGCTTCGAGTTCGACTTCGACGGTTGGTTTTTCGGCTTTGAGGCGGAGGATGGCTTGTTGGAGGTTGGGGATTCCGCCTTCGGCGACGAGGTGGTTGTCTTTGACCATGGCGCGGTCGTAAAGGCCGATGCGGTGGTTGGTGCCGCCGCCGTGGAGGACGGCTTGTTTTTCGAGGAGGCGGAAGCCGGGGGTGGTTTTGCGAGTGTCGAGGATGCGGGCTTGGGTTCCGGCGATGAGTTTGACGTAGGTGGCGGTGAGGGTGGCGACGCCGCTGAGGCGTTGGAGGAAGTTGAGGGCGGTGCGTTCGGCGGTTAGGATGGAGCGTGCGGAGCCCTGGATGTGGATGGCGAGGGCGCCGGAGGAGACGTGGCTGCCGTCGGGGATGAGGATTTCAATGCTGAGTGAGGGATCGACGGTGCGGAAGACGTCGGCGGCGAGGTTGACGCCGGAGAGGACGCCTTCGCGGCGGATGGAGACGAAGGCGTTGGCTTTGCGGTCGGCGGGGACGAAGTATTCCGCTGTGACGTCGCCGGGGCCGATGTCTTCGGCGAGGGCGAGTTGGATGAGGTGGGACATGGGAGGTCAGCGGTTTAGGAGTTGGCGGAAGCGGGGGAGGATTTTGCGGTAGAGTGAGTTTTTACCGCCGCGGGCGAGTTGTTGGGCGACGAGTTGTGCGGGGATTTCGGGATCGGCGGGAGAGAGTGAGGTGAGGGTGTTTCCGGCGAGTTGGAGGTGGCGGGTGAGGTGGGATGAGGCGGGGTCGCGGGTGATTCCGAGTTCGATGCCGGAGGCTTTGAGGCGGATGGAGGAGAGTGCGGCGGCGGTGGGATCGGCGATGAGTTGGGCGGTGATGGCGGTGCCGGATTTGGATTGGAGGGCGAAGGATTGGCGGGTTGCGGGGTTGCGGGTGGTGGCGAGGTCGAGTTCGAGGCCATCGCGCCAGGAGGCTTGGACGGAGAGCCAGGCGAGGAGTTGGAGTGCGGCGTTGCGGTGTGCGGGGTGGTGGATGATTTCGATGTCGGTGATGTCCGGGAGGGCGCGTTGGGCGACGGGGTCGTCGAAGAGGCCGGCGATGCCGAGGCGGAATTGCCATGAGCGGGACCATTCGAGGTCCTGGATGATGATTTCCTTGTTGGTGTGGGTGAGTTCGTCGATGCGGTTGAAGCTGGCGGTGGGGTTTTGCCAGTTTGAGCTGTCGATGATGAGGCGGTCGATGACGCTGACGAGGCGTTCGGAGAAGATTTCGGTGAGTTCGCCCTGCCACCAGAAGATGAGGGGGAGGTCGGAGTTGAGGTGGGCGAAGACGGTGTTGCGGAAGCGGCCGGTGACTTTGCCGGTGAGGTAGAGGGAGATTTGCTCGCAGCAGACGGATTTCAGGCCGTGGGCGAGGTGGCAGTGTGCGGTGATCCAGGCGCGGACGGAGGCATCGGGTTGGGCGCGGTCGACGCCGACGAGGATGGCGCGGCAGGCGTGATCGCGGGTGAGGTCGCGGATGATGGCGGAGTTTTCGAGGAGTGCGCCTGGTTTTTCGGAGTAGACGACGAGGTTCATCAACGTGGCGTTGGTGCGTGCGTCGTCCTGTTCCCAGAGTTTGCGGAGTTCGCGGTCGATTTCGGAGACGGGGACTTCGAGGCCGAGTTCCGGGCAGAGGTCTGGGATGGTGGCGGTCATGGTGCGGTGGGAGGTGGACTGAGCCATGGATTGGCGGATGAGGCAAGCGTGGGAGGGTGGTGGAGTTGGGGGTGGGTTGAGAAGATTGGGAGGGTGTTGTTTTTTCCGCTGGAATTGTGGTGGGGTGTGGCGAAGGTCCGGGCATGCGGCTGACGGGGTTTCAGAAGTGGGCGATCGCGGCGCTGGTCTCGGTGCTGGCGTTGATTTTTGTTGGGGCGATCGTGCGGGTATCTGGGGCGGGGATGGGTTGTCCGGATTGGCCGACGTGTTGGGGGTGTCTGATTCCGCCGACTTCGGTGGAGCAGGTGGATTTCGATCGATTGCCGATTGAGAAGTTCCAGCAGAAGGCGGAACGGATGGGGCGGGATCCGTCGTTGATTACGGAGGAGAGTTTGCGTGCGGAGTTCAATCCGCGGCATGTTTGGACGGAGTTCATCAACCGTTTGTTTGCGCTGCCGGTGGGGTTTTTCTCGTTGGCGACGTTGATTGCGGCGTTTTGGGAGCGGCCGAAGCGGGCGGCGGTGTTTTGGTGTGCGTTTGCGTCGTTGGTGGTGGTATTGGTGAATGCGTGGATGGGAGCGCGGGTGGTTTACAGCGGGTTGAAGCCGGGGGTTTTGACGACGCATCTGGCGCTGGCGATGGGTCTGTTAGGTTTGCTGGCGTATTGTGCGTGGCGTGGGACGGATCGGCCGTGGCGGGTGGTGGTTGCGGAGGGTGAGCGGCGGAGGTTGCGGGTGGGGGTTTTGGTTTTGTTAGGGGTGGTGGTGACGACGGGGATCATCGGTGCGCAGGTGCGTGAGATGACGGATGCGATGGCGAAGTTTCATGACAACGCGCCGCGGGAGACTTGGATCACGGAGTTGGAGCAGTCGTGGTTGTATTTGTTTCACCGGAGTTTCTCGTGGGTGGTGTTGGTGGTGGCGTGGTGGTGTTGGTGGCGTGCGAGGAAGAGTGCGGAGGGCGGGCCGGGGCGGATCGGACATGGGGTTTTCGGGATTGTGGTGGCGCAGATGGTGTTGGGGTTGGTGATGTCGCAGTGGCACATTTATGCGTGGGTGCAGGTGTTGCATGTGGGGCTTTCGGCGGTGTTACTGACGTTGGTGTGGTTGTGGAGTTTCGGGTTGTCGCGGGGGCGGATTGCGAGTTCGTGATTGGGGATTGCCGGGGATGGGGATCGTGGGGATGCTGTGGGGGTGAGCTTGCAGGTGGTGGTGGATTTCCGGGTGGTCGACGAGTGCGATGATTGGCTTGTCGTGGACAAGCCGGCGCCGTTGATTGTGCATCCGGCGAATGACAAGCCGGAGCCGACGTTGTTGGGCGGGGTGGAGCATTTGTTGGCGTATGAGTTGGAGAACGGGGCTTGTCCGGGGATTGTGACGCGGTTGGATCGGGAGACGAGCGGGTTGGTTTTGATTGCGAAGCATACGGGGGCGGCGCGGGAGTTGGGTGGGGTGTTTGAGCGGCGGGAGGCGGAGAAGGAGTATTTGGCGGTGGTGAATGGTTGGCCGGAGGAGGATGAGTGGGTTTGTCGGGAGCGGATTGTGCGGGCGGGGAGTGTGGGGCCTTCGGCGATCTGGGTGCGGCAGATTGTGCATGAGGCGGGGCGGGAGTGTGTGACGGGGTTTGCGGTGGAGCGGAGATTTGAGAGGGCGGAGGGGCGTTTCGCGGTGGTGCGATGTTTTCCTGAGACGGGGCGGATGCATCAGATCCGGGTGCATTTGGCGCATGGGGGGCATCCGTTGGTGGGGGACAAGTTGTATTCGGGGGATGGGACGGAGTATATCGAGTGGATGGCGGACGGGTGGACGGGGGCTTTGGCGGGGCGATTGTTTTTGCCGCGGCATGCGTTGCATGCGGCGCGGTTGGGGGTGCCGTGGGGTGGGCGGATGTGCAGGTGGGAGGCTCCGATGGGGGCGGATTTGCAGGATTTCATCGAGGGGCGGGAAGTGCGTGCGACGCCCGGGGTGGTGATTTGGAGTCGGCATGATTGAAGGGTTGTTTGTTGATAAGTGACAATTGTGTTGGAATTCGCTTGGCAGGGAGGGCTGGGAAGTCATTTTCAGAGGCTAGGAAGCGCTTAGCGCATTCGTTTCCGCCGATGCTGTTGATTGTTCCGTGTGAATCGATTTTCGACCCAAAAACCCAAGTGATTTCCCCAATGGTTCAAGTTCCACGAAAGTTGGCGAAGCGCGGATTTGCGCTGGTGGTGACGATTTCGCTGATGGTTCTGCTGGTTTTGCTGGCGGTGGGGTTGCTTTCGCTGTCGACGGTATCGCTGCGATCGGCTGGGGCGGGGACGTCGATTCAGGAGGCGCGGGCGACTGCGCGGCTTGGGTTGATGATCGCGCTTGGGGAGTTGCAGCGGGCGATGGGGCCAGACCGGCGGGTTTCCGCGCCGGCGGGTGTTTTGGATGAGACGCCGGAGTCCGAGGCGATCACTGGGGTGAAGCATCCGAATTGGACGGGGGTTTGGGCGACGCAGTGGACGGACTCGAGAGGGCCGTGGACGCGGGATGATCAGGCGGGAGGATTGCGTGACCGGAGGGTGACGGCGAATTGGCAGGCGCGTGACAATGTTGAGAATTATCTGGTGAGCGGGAATGAAGGCGGGCGGTTGAGGAGCGGGCGGACGGATCCATGGATGGATGCGCGGACGGCGGAGTTGGGTGCGGAAGGGATCGAGTTGGTGGCGGATGGGTCGGTTGATGATGCGGGGGATTGGGTGTATGCGAAGCGGGTGCCGGTGCGTTCGCCGGTGGCGGGAGTGACGCGTGCGACGGGTTCGTATGCGTATTGGGTGGGTGATCTCGGTGTGAAGGCGAATGTGGCGGTGGGGGATGCGCATGGAGATGAGGTGGTGGGCTCCGGAGCGTCCGGGTTGGAGAGGATGGTTCATGCGCAGGATGTGGGGGAGGAGGTTGTGGATGGGTTCGGCTCGATCCAGAAGAGTGAGGCGGACCGGATTTTCAGTTTCCCGACGCTTAGACTTTTGAAAGATGTGGATGAGGATGGGGCCAAGCGGCGGTATCACGATTTAACAACCTATTCGCGGAGTGTTTTGGCGAATGTGCGGGATGGTGGGTTGCAGCGGGATTTGACGGCGTATTTGCAGAGTTCGGGGAGTGTTCCGGCGTTGAATGATGCGGGGCGGACGATTTCCCCCGGGTTGGTTGATAGCGACCGGATGGCGGGGCCCGCGAATTCGCTGGCGGCGCGGTCGGCGGGTCTAACATGGGATGCGCAGAGGTATCGGGATGTTGCGCCGTGTTTCGGGTTGATCCGGCGTTGGAGTTTGCAGGCGGACCAGACGGGATTTTCCCAGGCGAGTTCCGACATGATCGCGCCGACGCCGTTGAGGGACAGCAGTCTTTTGAATGCGATGAATGACGGGGTGAATGTTTATGACAATGCGAACAAGGCGCCGGCATCGTTTTTGCCGGTTGATCAGCCTAACATGAGTCCGGTGTTGGTGGAGGGTGCGATGTATTACAATCTCGCGACTTATCCGCAGAACAACGGGACGACGACGGAGTGGGTGTTGCGGTTGTGCATGTATCCGAGGGTGGCGTTGTGGAATCCGTATAACATCGAGCTGAAACTTCCGCAGACGGTGGCGCAGTTGTTTGTGAACGGGAACAAGCAGGTGAGGTTGAATCTGGCGGATCAATCGATATGGGATGAGGGGATACCGTTCGGGCGGGGATCGGTGGCGGGGAACCGTCATCCGGCGCATTACCGTGGGACGGTGTTGTGGACTTTGCCTGCGGTGACGCTTGCGCCGGGGGAGACGCTTGTTTTCAGCGCGGCGCGGAGCGGGCGATATGATCTGGATACGGTGAGTAACAATTTGTTGTCACCGACGGTTAGTCCGAATCCATCGCGGTATTACTATCAGGACATGGAGCGGAAGCATTCGCAGGAGCCGAAGACCTTTTATGAATTTCCGAGGCCGGGATATGGATCCGGATCGGACAATTATCTGATGGCGCTGAAGCGTGGAGGGACGCGGACGATTACGGATGTGGATTTCGACAATCTGCCGTCGATTGTTTATGCGAATCTCTCGCTTCAGGCGGGTGGTGGAGATGAGTTGCCGTTGTTGTGGAGGTCGAATGCGGAGGTTCCGGTGTATCGGCTTTCGAGTTCCGGAGCGACGTTGCCCGGGGGTGCGGTTCCGGATGTTCGGACGCGTGACGGGTTCCGGTTGCGGTGGTGGAGGGAACATGGTTCGAACGAATTGGCATCGGGTCAGTTGAGCCGTCATCCGCGGCATTTGCAATCGGCGGTGATGGCGAATTGGAATCCGCGGGCGTCGTATTTCTGCAGGACGCCATGGGAGAATGTTAGCAGCGAGCCGCCGTATTTTTATGGGGCGTATACGCGTGATTCGTTTGATGAGGCGGTTTCGTGGAACAGCCTGATGCCGCGGACGGCAGGGGGGAAGATGTTGGGTTATCCATTTGGTCCGCCGCAGGAGGGGCCGGATTCGCTGGTGTTGTTCGAGGTGCCGAGAAGAGAGATCGGGGTGCAGTCGATCGGGTATTTGAGGCATTTGAAGGTTTCGGAGTTCGGCTGGCATCCGAGTTATGTGATTGGCAATTCATTGGCGGATCCGAGGGTGTTGCGGACAGGGACGAGTCCGCCGTTGACTTCGTCACAGGATCGGCCGTACGGAGGTTGGAACCAGTCTGCGTATGGTTGGGCGGATGGTGATCCGGGGTATTGGGCGATGTTGACGCGGCAGATTCTTTTTGAGAAGCCGACGACGAATCACATGGTGTATGATTTGAGTTATGAGTTGAATCACACCCTGTGGGATCAGTTTTTCCTGTCCACGGGAACGGTGGCGGAGAAGCAGAAGTTTTTCGAGGATCCGCGCGCCAATCCGCTGCCGAACGGGAGGATGGGATTGTTTTCGAGCGAGGAGGCGGCGAAGAGCGAGATTGCGAATTTCCATCGTGCGGCGTTGCGGATGAGTCTTGAGGGTGGGTTCAACGTGCATTCGGTGAGCAAGGAGGCGTGGAAGGCGTTGTTGACGTCGACGCGGGATACGGGGTTCGGTTCCGAATCATCGACGCCGTTTCCGCGGTTTCTGGACCCGAAGGGTGGAGAGTGGAAGGGTGAGGATGTTTCGGATGATGAGATGTGGGAAGGGTTTAGGAGTCTGAGTGATGATGAGATCGACCGGTTGGCGGAGAGTCTGGTGGTAGAGGTGAAGCGGCGTGCGCCGTTTTTCGGGCTTGGGGATTTTGTGAATCGGCGGTTGAGGAATGATGATACGGGGAAGAAGGGGCCGGTTCAGGCGGCGATCGATTTGGCAGGGATCAATTCGGAGCTGGAGAAGGAATTTCCGTTAGATAATCGTTCGGATCTGCCGAATGTGAGTTTCAACGGGATTGCAGATTCGACGCGATTGAACCAGACGTTGTTGCCGTCTTCGACGGCGTGGGGTTTGCCGGGGTTTCTGACGCAGGGGGATGTGATGCAGGTGTTAGGGTCGACGTTGAGGGCGCGGTCGGACAGTTTCGTGATCCGGGCGTATGGTGATTCGAAGAACGCGGACGGGGTGGTGCAGGCGGCGGTGTGGTGTGAGGCGGTGGTTCAGCGGTTTCCGGAGCCTGTGGATGCGGATGGGGTGGGGTTGAATCATGTGGCGAATTCGGCGGGGATTGATTTCGGTAGGAAGTTCCGGGTGGTTTCATTCCGGTGGTTGAATTCGGATGAGGTTTGATTGATGTGGGCGTTGTCAGCGGGGGTGGGTTCGGGATAGTGTGGGGGCATGACGAAGTTGGACGAAGTGGTGGCGTATCTTGATGCGGAGCTGAAGTTGGCGGTGATTCCGGATTATCCCGGGGCGTTGAATGGGTTGCAGTTGGCGAATGGCGGGGAGATCGGGCGGGTGGTGGCGGCGGTTGATGCTTCGCTGCCGGTGGTGCGTGAGGCGGCGGAGGGAGGGGCGGGCTTGCTGTTGGTGCATCATGGGATGTTCTGGCAGGGAGCGCAGCCGGTGACGGGTGCTTTCTATCAGAAGCTGAAGGTGGCGATGGATGCCGGGTTGGCGATTTACTCGGCGCATTTGCCGTTGGATGTGCATCCGGTTTGGGGAAACAACCGGGTGTTGGCGGGTGCTGTGGGATTGTGTGACGCGGAGCCTTTCATGGATTGGAAGGGGTTGGCGGTGGGGTTGAAGGGTGTGTGGGAAGGGACGCGGGACGAGTTAGTGGCGAAGGTGAGCGGAATTGTTGGAGGGCCGGTGACGGTGTGTGCGGGAGGGCCCGAGCGGGTGTCGCGGTTGGGGATTGTGACGGGAGGTGCGGGCAGTGAGGTGGCGCGTGCGGCGGCTTCGGGAATTGATACGTTTCTGACAGGAGAGGGTCCGCATTGGAGTCATCCGTTGGCGGAGGAGTTGGGGATCAATGTGCTTTATGCCGGGCATTATGCGACGGAGACGTTCGGGGTGAAGGCTTTGGCGGAGGAGCTTTCGGTGCGTTTCGGGGTTCCGTGGTCGTTTGTGGATCGGCCGACGGGATTGTGACGGAGGGTGAGGTTGTAAGAGGTTGATGGATCGAGTTGTACTGCTAAGGTCGGCGCATGGATGAATCACGCGCGCAAGCGGTTGGCGGCAATCATCGGCGGAACAAGGGGTTTCCCTGGTTCCGCGCGGCGTTTTTCGTAATGGTGTGTGCGGGGGTGGGGCTATTGTTCACGCCGATTCCGGGGAAGGTGAAGAGGTCGATGGTGGAGATTTTGGCACCGAAGCCGGTGGTGGTGGCGGCGGATGAGGAGGATTTGAGCCGTCAGATCGAGTCGCGGTTGCGGGCGGAGTTGGAAGAGGAATTGGAGAGGAAGCTTGCGGCGATGAAGAAGGAGGCGGAGGAGGCGGCGAAGCGAGCGGTGGCGAATGAGGCATCGCCGGCGCCGGCGCCGGTGGAGGCGACTTTGGGGTCATTGACGGATGTGAGGCAGTTGCGGTCGGGGATTCCGTTCAAGACGGAGGTTTTGGTCGAGAAGGGTGGGATTGCATCGCGGGAGAGGAAGGAAGCGGAGAGTTATGCGGCGAGTTATCAGTTGCGGGTGAAGGTTCCTGCGGCGGCGAAGAGTTTGGCGGAGCTGGAAGAGAGTAATGCGGATCTATCGAAGATGTTGCCGGGGTTGCCGAAGCTGTTGGAGAAGGCCGAGGTTTCGAGTTGGTTTACGAAGTTGTATAACAACAAGACAGCGGCGGTCCGGAAGGAGGCGCATACGTTGAATGAGTTGCTGACGAAGCATAATTTTTATGATTGCGAGACGATTCTGCACTTGCGGAGCGAGCAGGGGCGGCGGGTGTTTTTCATGCAGGCGGAGATGGATGTGGTTTCGGATGGTTCGGATGGCGACCGGTTGCCGACGATGCCGGATGAGATTGTGAACTCGACGCATTATCAGCCGTTCACGAGTTATGGTTGGGCGAAGAGAACGAGGACGCCGAATCCGATGGTGGCCGGGTGGGAGAAGCGGGTGGTGAACGGGGAGAAAGAGCTGAACGCGCCGGGGACGACTGCGGAGCGGAAGAAGTGGTTGCGTGACCGGATCGCCTATCTGAAGCGGGGGATCGCGGATTTGAAGGGGAGGAGTTTCCTGATTGCGGAGTATGATCCGTTCATAGTGATTCCGGTGAATCTTCTAACGGCATCCGGCGATCCGTATGCGCCGAAGGTGGGTGACTATGCGGTGGTGGTTTACGGGAAGAAACTCTATCCGTGCATCGTCGGGGATGGCGGGCCGACGTTCAAGGTGGGTGAGGCATCATTGAGGATGGCGCGGGAGTTGAATCCGAGGGCATCACCGTATAGCAGGCCAGTTTCAGATTTGACGGTATCGTATGTGGTGTTTCCCGGGAGCCGTGAGGCTGAGCGTGGTCCGCCGGATTATGAGAAGTGGCGTCAGCGTTGCCATGAGTTGCTGAATGAGATCGGCGGGTTGGGAGAGGGTTTTGAATTGCACCTTTGGCAGGATTTGTTGCCGAAGGTGGAGCCTCCCGCGCCGGAGTCGGGGCCGGGGCCGGCGGTGGTGCCGGAGGGTCAGTGATTGTCGGTAGTTTCCTCTAACATCCTTTTGGTACGTTCGGCGAAGAGGGCGCGAATGACGTGGATGAGGAGGAGAATGCAGATGAGGGCGACGGCGGATTCGAGGAGCGGGGCGGGGCCGCGGGAGCGGTCGCCGATCCAGAATTTCGGGAGTTCGGCGAGGTTTTCCAAGCCACGGGCGGTGCCGAGGAGTGCGAGGACACCGGCGGCGATGAAGGCGATCCATGGCATACGGAAGGAGAACAGGCCGCAGATGACGATGCCGCCGCCGAGGGTGAGTGCGCCGGTGAGGAAGCCGAGGGATTCGGGCTTTTCGAGTGTTTGGAAGGCGGCGATTCCGATCGCGACGATGGAGAGTCCGCTGAAGAAGAGTTGAAAGCGCATGCGTGATCCCAAACGATCCGGGGTTGGGTTGCAAGCTTGCGAGGGACGGGCGGGTGAAGGGGTGTGTTGTTGTCTGTTCAGGAACCTTGCCATGCGGGTGGAATCCCTGTTGGATTTGCGGAGTGAAAGTTGGAATTCTTGCGAACCCACAGAAGGCGGGTGCCGTGCGCACGTTGACGACCTTGCGTGCCGCATTGGAGGCGCATGGGTGTTCCTCGATTCTGGACCGGCAGAGTGCGGCGTTGATGGGTGAGTCCGATGCGATTCCGGCGGCCGATATGTCGATGCATGTGGATGTGGTGGCGGTGTTGGGCGGGGACGGTACGATGCTGCATGCGGTTTCGAGGTTGGGGCGTTTTGAGAAGCCTGTGGCGGGGATCAACATCGGGACGCTGGGTTTTCTAACAACGTGTACGGACGGGGAGCTGGATGTTTTCGCGAAGGCGCTGGCGGAGGGTCGGTATACGACGAGCGAGCGGATGTTGTTAGATGCGACGGTGCATCGTGCGAACGGGTTGATCGAGCGGTTTGTGGCGCTAAACGAGGTGACGTTGGCGAGGGGTGAGACGGGGAGGTTGGTATCGTTGCGGGCGACGGTGAATGGCGAATTGCTGAACCATTACCGTGCGGACGGGTTGATTGTGGCGACGCCGACGGGATCGACGGCGTATTCGCTATCGGCCGGTGGGCCGTTGATGGCGCCGGGGGCGGAGGCGTTTGTGATCACGCCGATTTGTCCTCACAGTTTGAGCCAGCGCTCGTTGGTGTTGGCGGATGATTCGGTGGTGGGTTTATCGCCAGAGGATCCGGAGGAGGGGCCGATGTTGTTCACGGTGGATGGCCGTGACACGACGAGGATCGGATCGGAGGACCGGATTGATGTTAGAAAGTCCGAGCGGTCGTTCCATTTGCTGCGGTTGGAGGGGACGTCATTTTACGAGGCCCTGCGGCAGAAGCTACGGTGGCACGGGGTGTGAGGTGCGGGTTGCGAGGACGGATTCGATGGAGTCGATGAGCCGGTTGCGGAGCGGGGCGGCTTGTTGTGCGAGTTGGCGCTGGGCGGTTTCGTATTCGGCGCGGCCTTCGGGGGTCTCGATGCGGATGGGGTCGAGTCCCCAACGGGTGAGGTCGTATGGGCTGGCGCGCATGTCGATTTCGCGGAGTTTCATGGCGCTTTCGAAGCAGTCGAGGAGGAGGTCGGTGCCGATCCATGGCATGCATTTCGCGGCCCATTTGTAGAGGTCCATGTTGGCGTGGATGCAGCCGGGTTGTTCGTGGAGTTCGCGGGTTTCGAAGGAGGGTTGGAGTCGGTTGAGGGGGCGTGCGTGCGGGGTGAAGAAGCGGAAGGCATCGTGATGGGAGCAGCAGATGGGGCGGGATTCGACGAGTTGATCGATGGCGGATTGGGGGAGTCGGAGCGGGGTGGTTTCTGCGTGGCGGATGTCGTGGCCCTGATAGACCATGGCCCATTCGTGGAGTCCGTGGCAGGCGAAGTTGCCGGGTCTGCCGCGGGTGGCGACGAGGAGGTCGCGGATCCAGCCGAGGCGGAGGATTTCCTTGTCGCTGAGCAGATCGGGATCGGCGAAGAGCCAGCCGTTCCGGATGCGGTGGTGGCGAGGTGTGAAGGGAGGGCGGTGAGGAGAATTGTCCCATTCGAGGGCGAAGCCATGGCCGGGGTGCCAGTTTTCTAACAGCGAGCAGGGGAAGGGGTAGTATTCGAAGAGGAAGTCCTCGATGGGGTGGGGGAGGCCGCGGGCGCGGCGGTCACGGCAGGGTGTGGTGTAGCGGGCGGCGCGTTGGCGGTGTGCGGCATCCTTTTCCTGCCAGATATCGGCGGGAAGGTTTTCGAGATGACCGGGGGTGAGGGGCACGGCGGGAGGCAATCACGGATGGGGGAGGTGGACAAGTGTGAGTGGAGGAAGCGGATATCGGGAGTCAGAATTCCTGTTGCTGGCGGCGTTCGCGGATGCGTTCGGCTGGGGTGTCGCGCCACATGAAGAGGGCTTTGACGATGTCCATGAGTTCGGTGGGGGCGTTATGGGTTTCGCGTTGGATTTGTATCATCTCGCGATTGATTTCATCGAGGGTTGCGGGAGAGGGCGGTTGATCGGCGGGTTGGGTGAGGTGGGAGGTCCATGCGGGGGCGGCATCGGCGAGGTGCTCGATCTGATCGGCGAGGGCGCGGGTGTTTTGCGCGAGTTCGGCGGTTTGCGAGGCGAAGGGGGTATCGGCTGTTAGATCACGGATGGTGCTGGCCTGGTGATGGATCAGCTGTGCGAGTGAACGCCAGTTGGCTTCGGATTTTTTGAGGTGTTGGGATTGGTTCCATGGTTGTGCAAGCTGTCGCGGGAATGGGGATAATCAAGCGATTGCGGGGTGGATCGGGATTTTGTCAACAAATGTGAAATATTTAGCTGGAAGGATTGCTGTAACAGGGCTATTTTTCAGCGTCCCGCTACCTTCACCCCATATTATGGCAGCACCCGTTGAAAACACCTACCGTCAAGAGCTTCGCGTTCGCAGTTCACACAGTTCGCAGATGGAAATGCCGACGAGCGTTTCCGCTGCGCGTGGGGATGATTATGACGACAAATTGCAGGCGGCCCAGCGCGAGTTGGAGCGGATCCAGCAGGAGCGTGAGGATCTAGCCCGGAAGAAGCAGGAGCTTGAGGAGTTGACGGCGCGGAAGCGCACGTTCATGACGCAGCAGGTGGAGTTGACAGAGAAGTTGGGTTCCGCGCTGACGTTGATTGACCGTGAGCTTTATGACATCCGGCAGGAGGCAGAGGATCTTGAGCAGTGCCGTGTGTGTTTTGCTTCGCACATGGAGAAGCTTCAGAAGCTGAATCCGGAGCAATGGACGCGGGATAACTTGCACGACAAGTTGGAGAAGGCGGGGATGGCGCTTGATATTGCGGCGGATGAGTATGATCAGGCTGCGGCGCATTTTGAGGGTGGGCGGAGTGGTGCGATTTTCGGACGTGCATCGAAGCGCGGTCGGAGCCGGGGACGGTCTTCGGCAGCGACGGAGTTTTCGACGAATCTCCGGAATGGATTCGCGTTCAACCTGCCGGTGGTGGTGTTGGGCGGTTTGGCGCTGATCGCCTATTTGGTGAAGTAACCCACGAATTTGAAGGATCATGGCATCCCCCCGATTCATGCAGGAAGAGCTGGCGCTGGAAGAGATTTCGCGGCAGGCGGAGGATCTTGAGCGGAAGCATAAGGAGTTGAGCGAACTGCCGAAGAAGGTTGAGCGTGAGCGCAGGGAACGCGACAACACTTTGCCGCCGATGAATGACATTCAGGAGCGGGAGCGGCAGAAGCGGATGGAGGATGAGTTCGTGAGCCGGGGTGAGTGGCGCAATTTGCGGAAGGCGCACAACGGGAGTTTGGCGTTGTTGTTTCTGCTGTGCGCGAGCACCTGTGCGTTAATCGCGTGGGGGCTGACGCTGATGAAGGGGTGAGGATTTGTTAGAGAGGCAGGATCGCGGCGGGTGACGCCCGGTGGGTTGAGGGGAACGGGACGCCCTCGGATTCGAGCAGGCGTTGTTTTTCATCCAATCGGGGGCCTTCGGTTTCGCCGTGGAATCCGCCGAGGTTTCCATTTGCGCGGACCACGCGGTGGCATGGGACTTCGGGAGCGAAGGGGTTGCGTGCGAGGGCGGTGCCGACGGAGCGGGCAGAGCCGCGTTGGAGGCGTTTGGCGATGTTGCCGTAGGTGGTGACTTTCCCGGCGGGGATGTTGCGGACGATCTGATAGACCGCCTGTTCGAACTCGGTGGGAGGTCGATCCGGTTTCATCACGCCTGGCGTTTGAGATTTGCGAGCCGTTGATCGAGTTCCGCCCATTGTTCGCGGCTGACGATGTAGCCTTTGCAATTTTGTGAGCCGCAGAGGCATGGGTGATCTTCGTAGCAGTCGACGTCGAAGCCGTAGTCGAAGGTGAGTTCCTCGCCCGGTTGGATGTCGCGGAGGGCGTGGATGTAGATGCGGCGGCCGACGATCCAGGCTTCGCAGTTCGGGTTGCAGGAGTGGTTGATGAGACGAGCGGTGTTCCAAGGGACGTTACCGTCGATGTCGTAGTTTTTGGAGAGGGTGAAGATGTAGACGGCGGCGTCGCCGGATTTGAGGGATTTGGCGTGTTGGGCGTGGGCGCGGCGTTCGCTTTCCTCCTTATCGATGAGTTCGCCGACGTATTCGATGATGGGTGTTTCCTTGGGGATGAACTGGGTGGCGTAGACACCGCGACCGTGAATGACCGAGCCGCGGATCTCGCAGTATTCGCTTTGTCCTTTTTTCCAGAGTTCGACGAGCTTCCTGTGGAGGATCTGTTGTTCCGATTTGGCCGGTTTCTTTTTCTTCGAGGGCATGGGAGTGAAATCAGGGGGCTTCGCGTTTCTCGACGATGGGGAGTTGGAGGTCTTGAGGGAGGTTGGCGAAGAGGCTGCGGAGATCGTTGAGGTTGAGGCCGGAGCCGTCGATGAAGGTCCAGTCGAGCTTGTCTTTATCGGAGATGGCGACCTGATAGCCGATGCTGTCGATGATCAGGGCCTTTTCATTCTCACGGTTGATGCGAAAGCGGGTGACGGTGGGGACGAGGACCATCCATTTGGTGTAGATGAGGCTTTCGACTTCCTGGCCGTTGATGACATCGACCTTTTTTCCGGGCCAGACTTCGAAGCCGCGCGGGTTGCCATCGGGGCGGAAGTCCATCATGGAGATGCCTTGTTGGACCATTTGCTTGGCGACGCCATCGAGTTGCATTTCGAGCTGTTCCATGCCGCCCATGCGTTTGGCGGTGCGTTCCTTCCACATGGGGTTCATGCGTTGGATGGCGACCTGGTAGTTGCCAAGGACCACTTCCTTGCCGAGGGCTCCGACGGCGGTGACGGCGGATGCGAGGATTTGTGCGGGGAATTCCGCGATGCCCTCGACGGCTGGTGCTTCAACGGGCGGGGCTTCGACGGCGGGAGGGGCACCATCCTGCGCGGTGGAGGTGCCGTGCAGGCACAAAGCGGCCGAGAGAAGGAAAAGATGCGTTTTCACAAGGCCATCGATGGCCCCGGGGAGGTCATTCGTCAAGCTTGCCGAAATCTCCTTTGATTTCCCGGCGTCGATCGGTAAAGCTCGCCCCCCCATGGCGAAACAGGCACTCGGAAAAGGACTCGGAGCCCTCATTAGGAAATCCGAAGCGGCACCCGCAGCGGACGCGACATCCGTTGCGGCCGATGACTCGAAGCGGGTGCGCGATGTTCCGATTGGTCAGGTGGTGCCCAGCCCGTTGCAGCCGCGGACGCAGTTTGTGGAGTCTCCGTTGGATGATTTGGTCGAGTCGATTCGTCAGCATGGGATCATCCAGCCGCTGATCGTGCGTCCGGTGGATGGCAAGCTTGAGTTGATAGCCGGCGAGCGGCGTTGGCGGGCCTCGAAGAAGCTGGGTCTCATCACCGTTCCGGTGATCGAGCGTGAGGCATCCGACCGCGATGTGTTGGAAATGGCGTTGATCGAGAACCTTCAGCGCGAAGACCTGAATCCGATGGAAGAAGCGGCGGGTTATGTGCGGTTGGCGAAGGAATTTTCCCTCAAGCAGGATGAGATCGCCGCTCGTGTCGGCAAATCGCGGGCGAGTGTTGCGAATGCGATGCGCCTGCTGGATCTGCATCGGGATATCCAGTTGTTGGTCGCGCAGAGTCGCCTATCGGTGGGGCATGCGAAGGTGATTCTTTCGATCAAGGATCAGGATTCGCAACTTCTCGCTTCCGATCAGATCCTGAAGCGCCAACTGACTGTTAGAGCGGCGGAAAAACTCGCTCAATCGTTTCAAAACCACGGCGAAGGCCCGGGGCCGGATGGGAAGAAGTCGACGGCGGGCAGCCGTGAGATCGACATTCACGTGCAGGCGATCACGAACCGGCTGCGGGAATTTCTATCGACGCATGTTGCGATCCAGCATTCGCCGAAGAAGGGGCGGATTGAGATCGAGTATTATGGTGATGATGATTTGCAGCGGCTTTTGGAGAAGCTTGGTGTGCCATCCGCCGACTGATTTCCGAGGCATCAAAGTGTGCGGCCGCGGGTCAGTCTGCCAGCGATCCAGAGTGCGGCGAAGGCGATGATGGCGGAGACGCCTGCGAGCATCCAGAGGCGTGAGTCGTCGCCGGCTTGGAAGCTGCGGTAAATGGCGAGCGGCAAGGTTTCGGTGGTGCCGGGGATGAGGCCGGCGACCATGATGGTTGCGCCGAACTCACCGAGGGCGCGGGCGAAGCCGAGGACCAGTCCGGCGGCGATGCCGCGGCGGGCGAGGGGGATGCTGACCCGCCAGAAGGTGGTCCATGGTGACATGCCGAGAGTCATGGCGGCTTCCTCGAGGTGCCTCGGGATTTCCTCGAAGGCGGTGCGAATGCAGCGGAGGAGCAGTGGAAAAGCCATGATCGCGAGGGCGAGCACCACGGCTTTCCAGGTGAAAATCACGTCGATTCCCTGATGATCGAGCCATGCGCCGAGTGGTCCGCGGCGGCCAAAGAGTTTGAGGAGCACCAGTCCGGTGACCACCGGGGGCACCACGAGCGGGAGCATGACGATTGTTTCGACAAGGTGCTTGCCCGGCCAGTTTCGTCTTGCCAGGAGCCAGCCGATTCCGAGGCCTAACGGCAATGCCAACGCCACCGCGAGGGCGGAAACGCCGAGCGTGAAAGCGATCAGTCCAACATCATCCGCGTTCATTTCTCCACCAGCCCGAAGCCGCGGGCCGAGAAGATCTTCCGCGATTCCTCGGACTTGAGGAAGTCTGTAAACCGCTTTGCCGCGTCCGGTTGTTTGGTGGCGCTGCAAATCGCGAACGGGTAGATGATTTCGGGCGACTCGTTTTCCGGAACGCTCCATGCGATGCGGACTTTTCTGGAAATGGCGGCGTCGGTCCGGTAAACAATCGCGGCATCGACATTTTCGGCTTCGACGGCGGCGAGGGCGGCGCGGACGTTTTCCGTGCCGATGCATCGCGGCTCCACGCTTTGCCAAAGCTTGATCGAGGTTAGCCAGGTTTTCGCATAGACGCCGGCGGGAACGGCTGTGGGGTCGCCGATGGCGATGCGTTTCAACTTCTGGATGTCGGCAGAGCGAGTGATTTTCAGGTCGGACTCCGCCGACACCACGACGACGAGTGAATTGGTGAGCAGCGGTTCGATGTTTCTAACAAGCTTGGCTTGGGCGAGGTTTTCCATGGTTGCGCTGTCTGCGGAGATGAACACGTCGAGTGGTGCGCCTTCCTCGATCTGGCGTGCGAGCACGTTGGATCCGGCGAAAACCGGGACCGCTTTGCCGCCGTTTGTCTTTTGCGATGCGGCGGCGACTTCGGTGACCGCTTCCGCGAGGCTTGCGGCGGCGGCGACGCGGATTTCCTCCGCCTTGGCGAAGAGTGATCCTAATAGCAGGAAAAGGACGATGAGGGATCTCATGATGCGCCACGATGCACGGGTTGCGAGGGCGAATCCAGCGCGAGTCATGCCAAACATTTAATCGGTCCGTAAGTGACGGATTGGTTTCTCAATTCAAGGTGGCATCGCTCGGCATGGTGGCATGCTGGGGCAGCATGATGTCGGTTGTTGTTCCTCTGAATCCTGTTTCCGGGTTGGAAAAAACCGGTGTCCGCTCATCTGGCGATCATTTTTGGGGCACATTCATGGTGCATGATCCTGCCGAACTTTTTCAACCACCTCCCGCAGTTGCGCTCACCGATGAATCTCAGTCGCATTGATCCGTCCAAGAACCTGCGCTGTTTGTTTTATCTGCGCGGGTGGTTGCGGCTGCTTTTGCCTGATTCGGGGCGGCTGAAGCATCTCCGCCAGCGATATCGGCTGACGACGGCTGCCGAGCGGTTGGAGATTCAGACGCGCGGGGATTACTATTTGAAATCGGATGAGCCGTTCGATCTGGCGAGATCGGCGGTGGAGATGACATTGTCGGGTTATCGGTCCAATCCGGTGCATCGGCGGAAGAGCAGCTATTTTCATGACCTCTACGAGAATCTCCGTTTCTATCCGGATTCGGTTCGGTTCGCCTATCGGTTTGGCGACAACTACTCGACGCCGGAGGTGCCGACCTTTGTGAAAGCGCGCAGTCTAACGGAAGACAGCTCGAATGCAGTGCTGATGAAACTGAACAAGGTCCGGCACTATGTGTTTGCGGATGATGCGATGGATTTCGGCGACAAGCTTGACCGGTTGGTCTGGCGGGGAAATGCCAAGCGTGAGCACCGGAGGGAGTTTGTGCGGAGATTCCACCGGCATCCGTTCTGTGATGTGGGGCAGACGAATGATTGCGGCGATACGGCGGTTCACCGGAAATCGTTCATGAAGATCGAGGACCAGTTGCGTTACAAGTTCATCCTATCGATCGAAGGGAATGATGTGGCGACCAACCTGAAGTGGATCTTTTCCTCGCAGTCGGTGTGTTTCATGACGCGGCCGACGCGTGAGAGCTGGTTCATGGAGGGGAGTCTGGTGCCGGATCATCACTATGTGTTGCTGCGGGACGACTACTCGGATTTCGATGAGAAGTTGCGGTTCTATCTGGCGCGGCCGGAGAAGTGTCGGGAAATCATCCGGAATGCGAATGCGCACGTGGCGCGGTTTCAGAACGAGGACATCGAGGCGCTGGTCTCGCTTTATGTGATCGACAAATACCTGGCTCTTTCCGGGCAGCGGGGTGGGTTGGGGTTTTTCGAGGCGGAGGATTTCGTTCCTGCGGAGGAGCGTGGGGGCCCGGCGCAGGCGGAAATCCGTCACCGCTTCGCGTGATCGGTGGTGCGGTGCAAAACCCGGTGACGTGCTTCTCTTGCCAGAGTCCCGGAAACGGGCTATCCCGTCGTCATCAAACGCAAGTCCTTCAGTTTCCTGCTCGCCCGGCGCTATCTCAACCCGCGCCGCGCGGTGCTTTCATCGTTCACGCTGATTTCGCTGATCGGGGTGTTGTTGGGTGTTCTGGTGCTGGTGGTGGTGATGGCGGTTTATGCCGGGCTGGAGAGGGATGTGAAGGGGCGGTTGCTGGGATTCACGCCGCACATCCTGATGCGGGAGAATGGGGCGACTGGGGGATTGGTGGAATGGGCCGATGCGGTGGAGACGGCGAAGGGCTTGCCGCAGGTGCAGTCCGCGACGGCGTTTGTCTCGGACAATGTGATCATCGATGTGGGTTCGTGGCAGCGGCCGGTGCTTTTCCGTGGGGTGGATGCGACCGATCCCTCGCAGGTGAGTGGCATTGCGGCGATGTTGGATAAGGAGAATCATCCGGGTTCCACAGCTGATCTGGGGTTGGATGATCGGGTGGTGATTTCCTCGCTGATCGCGGAGCAATTCGGCGTGGCGGTGGGGGACAAGATCCGGCTGTATTCGACGCGGAATTTCGAGGCGGTGATGGATGCCTACAAGTCGACGGAAAATCCGCCGATCCGGTTGCGGTATGAGGCGGATTGGAAGGCCATCCGCACCGATCTGGTGGCGGGGTGGAAGGTGGCGGGAGATGGGCAACACGAGTTCGCCATCGAGCCGCTGATCAAGATTTACAACGGGCTGGAGGTTTTTCTAACGGACGATCTGCGTGCGCCGGAGTTGGAGATGTTGGAGAATCTTCTGATCGCGCTGGAGCAGAGCGAGAAGGATGAGGAGAAGGCGGTCTATCGGTTCACTGGGGAGGCGAAGGCCAAGATTGATGAGGCGTTCGCGGCGCTTGATGCGGCGGATACCGAGAAGCTGGATGCGGAGACGCTGAAGGGGTTGAAGAACATCGTGCTGCCGAAGGATGCGGAGATTGCCGGGGTTTACCTGGCGTCGCAGATGGCGGTGACGCCGGATTTGTTTGTGCCGCTGCCGCTGGCGCAGGATTTGGCGGGGTTGGGCGATGCGGTGCAGGGGATTGCGATCCGGCTTGATGATCCGTATTCGGCGGAGCAGGTGGCGGCGGCGGGGAGGGTGGCGCTGGGGGCGAACTGGGATCTGGTGACGTGGGGCGACCAGTATCAGGCGTTTTTCGCGCTGATCAACCAGCAGCGGGTGATGATGTATTTCGCGCTTTCGTTCATCGTGCTGGTGTCGGCGTTCTCGATGATGGCGGTGATGTTCACTGTGACGATCCAGAAGCGGCGAGAGATCGGGGTGATGAAGGCGCTGGGTGCCGCGCCGGGGCAGATCGTGCGGGTGTTTCTCTATCAGGGGATGATCCTCGGGGTGCTGGGGGCTTTGTTAGGGGTGGGGCTGGGCCGGTTGGTGATTCATTTCCGCGGGCCGATCCAAGGGGTTTTCCGGGAGATGGGTTTTGATCCGTTTTCCTCGTCGTTCACGGGATTCGGCATTCTTCCGGCGCACAATAATCCGGTCGAGCAGGCGGTGATCGGTGTGATGGCATTCGTGCTTTGCTCGCTGGCCGCGCTGGTGCCGGCATTTTTCGCAGCCCGCAGCGATGCGGCGAAATCGCTGCGCAACCTATGACTTTCTGACTTTTCATGGACATCTGGATCATCCGCGACGGCGAGAAACAAGGGCCTTATCCCGACTACGAGGTGCGGGAGAAAATCCGCCGTGGCGAGTGGACGAAGGAAACCCCGGCGTGGCATGAGGGGCGCGCTGAATGGACGCAGCTTGGGGAGATTCCGTTGTTTTCCGAGGATTTCGACTATTTGCCGCTCGATCTATCAGGGCCGACGCCGGAAGAGGAGGAGGAGGCCTATCAGGCGGAGCGGAGGGCTGTGCGTCCACCGTTGCTGCCGCAGAAACCTGCGTTCATGCGGCGGTTCTGGGCGCGGTGGTTGGATCTGCATTTGTATGGTGCGGCGTGGTGGTGGGGGATGTGGGCGGCGGGTCGCGACATTGGTGCGGCACTGACGGATTTGTGGACGTTGTTGCCGATGTTCGTGCCGTGGTTCGCGCTGGAGGCGATTTTGATTTCCAAGTTCGGGACAACGCCTGGGAAGTGGTTGTTAGGGATGGGGGTTCGGCAGGCGGATGGATCGTTGCTGACGTTGGGGCAGGCGGTCAGAAGGGGGCTTCGAGTGTTGATTGCGGGGGTGGGTTTTGGATTCAGTCCGCTATCGATTTTCTGTCAGGGAATCAGCCTGTTCACAGCGCGGAAGCTAGGTAAGCCGCTTTGGGATCATTTGGGCGAGCATGTTGTGACGGTGGATCGGCTGCGTCCGGTGCGGGTGGTTTCGTTGGTTTTGTTGTATGTGACCGCGCTGAATTTGCAGATGGCGATTCGATTTCCGTATGAGGTGGAGCTGACCGGTGAAGCCTTTCCGTTCCTGAAGGAGCAGATGGAGAAGAATCCGCCGTGGCACATGCCGAAACGTTGAAGAGCTGAAACCGAATTTGTTATCTCATGAGTTCCGTGGTCACCAACATTTCCACTTATTGTTTCACTCCGTTGGACGGGTTGAAGGATTTGCGCATCGAGTTGATGGATTCCTGCAAGGTGTGGAATCTGAAGGGGACGATTCTGCTAAGCACGGAGGGGATCAATCTTTTCGTTGCAGGGGATGCGGCGGACATCGAGCGGCTGATGGAGCGGCTGCACCGGATTCCTGGGCTTGAGGGGTTGACTCCGAAGATCAGTTTGAGCGATGCGCAGCCGTTCAAGCGGATGTTGGTGCGGATCAAACGGGAGATCATTGCGTTCGGTGTGGAATCGGTGCGGCCGGCGGAATACACGTCGCCGAAGATCAAGGCGACGGAGCTGAAGCGGTGGCTGGATGAGGGGCGGCCGGTGACGTTGCTGGATACGCGGAATGATTATGAGGTGAAGCTTGGCACGTTCAAGGGGGCGCTGGTGCCGGATATCCACACGTTCCGGGAGTTTCCCGATGCGGTTCGAAAGCTGCCGCCCGCGCTGAAGGAGGCGCCGGTGGTGATGTTTTGTACGGGTGGCATCCGTTGTGAGAAGGCGGGGCCGTTCATGGAGCAGGAGGGGTTCCGCGAGATCTATCAGCTTGATGGGGGGATTCTGAAGTATTTCGAGGAGTGCGGTGGGGATCATTATGAGGGCGAGTGCTTTGTTTTCGATCAGCGGGTGGGTGTGGATCCGGCGTTGAGCGAGACGGATACGGCGGTGTGTTTCGCGTGCCAGGCGCCGTTGGATTTGGAGGCGCAGCAGGATTCGAGATATGTCATCGGGGTTTCGTGTCCGCATTGTTACAAGAGTGATGCGCAGCGGGCTGCGGAGCAGTTGGAGGCGAGGAGGCGGCGATTGAAGGAGGTTGCCGATCCGTTGCCGGGTGCGATGCCCTATCAGAATCGTCGGCCGATCAATGTGCCTGCGGCGCATGACGGGCGGGGGTTGTTAGATGTGTTGGTGGATCTTTTCCCGCAGATCGAGCCGGAGGAATGGCGGTCGAGGGTGGCGGAGGGGCGGTTCCTGAGTCTAACGGGCGAGGTGTTAGCTGCGGATCATCCGGTGCGCGGAGGTGAGCGGGCGATGCAGATTTTCCCGGAGGCCGCGGAGCCGCCGGTGAATGGTGCGGTGGAGATTCTGCATGAGGATGAGGCGGTGGTGGTGCTGCTGAAGCCTGCGCCGCTGCCGATGCATCCGAGCGGGCGGTTCAACCGGAACACGCTGCAACATTTGCTGCTGCTGACCTATCAGCCGGAGGTGTTGCGGCCGGTGCATCGGTTGGATGCGAATACGACGGGGGTAGTGGTTTTCGCGCGGAACCGGCAGTATTGTCGGATGATCCAGGAGCAGTTTCTTGCGGGGACGGTGGAGAAGACGTATCTGGTGCGGGTGCAGGGGCATCCGGTGGAGGATTCGTTTTTATGCGAGACGCGGATCTCCGCCGAGCCGGGTCCGTTAGGGACGCATGTGACGGATGTGGAGTCCGGGCAGGATGCGCGGACGCGTTTCACGGTGATTTCCCGCGATGGGGATGGTAGTGCCTTGTTGGAGGCGCGGTTGCTGACCGGGCGCACGAACCAGATCCGGGTGCATTTGTGGGAGATGGGTCATCCGGTTTTCGGGGATCCGGCTTATCTGACGGAGAAGCGTTTGGGTGATACGCAGACGCTGGATCCGGCGGATGCGCCGCTGTGTTTGCATGCGTGGAGATTGGGGTTTGATCATCCGTTGAGTGGGAAGCGGTTGGTTTTTGAAACGGCGCGGCCTGAGTGGGCGGGTGTTTAGGATGAGAGGTGGGGGCTTGGAATGGGCTGTTTTTGGCGGACAGGCCGGCTGACGAGGAGTCCGTTCCGCTTGCGAGGGTTATTCGTGGAGGGTGACGAAGCGGTGGCCGCGGGGGGGGATGGTTAGGGTGAGGTTGAGGTGTTGGGTTTCGTCGATTTCGAGGGTTTTTGGGGGCTGGTTGGGGAGGGTGACCTGGCAGCGGTTGCGGAGGCCGGTGTAGTGGGTGGGGACGCGTATGTTGCGGGTGATTTCGACGTTGAGGGGGTTGTAGATGCAGAGCATGCCTTTTTCCTCGCCGGCGGGGTTGGCGTGGAGGATGCCATCCCAATCGCGGGCGTTGGGGCGGCGGAGGTGGATGATTTCGCCGTTGTCGAGGACGTCGCGGTGTTTTTTGTAGAAGGAGACCCATTTTTTGACGACGGCTTTGGTTTCCTCGGAGTCGAAGAGGCGTGGGCCACGGAAGCAGGCCTGGACGCCGTATCCGAGGAGGTTGGCGAAGCGGGCTTCGTAGTGGGGGAGGTGGTCGCGGAGTGGCTCGATGGTGGCTGCGGCGCCGCCGCCGTGGTATTGGGAGAGGGGGACGAACATCCAGCCCATGCTTTGGGTGCGGCTCCAGGTGCCGTCGTAGATGTTCTGTCGTTCGATGATTTCCTGTTCGGCGCGGGGGAGGCTCCAGTTGGTTTCGCGGTAGCCCATGCCGGCCTTGTTGGCACCTGTTAGGAAATACCAATCGGGGATGTTGAGGTAGACGCCTTCTGCGCGGAGGGCTTGGTATTGTTGGGTGATGGCTCGCCACATGACCCATTGGGAGTCTTCCTTGCCGCGGTGGAAGGGGTGGTCGGTGGCGCAGCAGATGTCGCCGGGGTAGGAGCCGTCGTTTTCGAAGACGGAGAAGCCAGCGTAGCGGGAGAATTCGACGATGTTAGATAAGTAATCGCGGCCCCACCGGGTGCCGAGGCAGGGCATGGTGCCGTAGCGTGCGGGGCTGCCCTGGGTGTTGTCTTTGGGGTTGGCTGCGCCGCGTGAGGCGAGGAGGGAGTAGCCGCCGAGGGCGATGCCTTTGGAGCGGCCGTAGTCGGCGAGTTGTTTGTAGCGATCCCAGTAGGCTTTGTCGCGGCTTTCGAAGTTGAAGCCGGAGCCGAAGGACATGATGACCATTTCGAAGCCGACTTCTGCGGCTTGGTCGATGGCTTCGCGGATGGTGTCCGGATCGCTTTGGATTTTGTGGAACATGAGCGGGTTTTCATGGGTCCACGGGGCGATGGTGCGGTACATTTTGCGGCGTGCGAGGGTGCGGCGTTCGCGTTCGCTGGAGTCCAGCAGGAGTTCGAAGACGCGGAAGGAGGTGAATGGGGTGGTGGTGGAGATTTCCTGGTCCGGGCCGAGGGGTGGGGCGCATTGGAGGAGGCAGGGGGTCTGGCGATCGTAGTGGACCTGGGTTGGGTATTCGGGGTCGGCGGTGAATTTGACGCAGGGGCTGGCGTATTCGGGAGTCATGTCGCCGAAGGCCATGTCGGTCTCGACCCAGAGGGGGAATTTCTCGCTGGTGGGTGCGGTGTTTACGGAGCTTTCGACTTCGGCGAGTTTGAGTTCGTGTGCGGTGAAGGAGTTGAGTCTAACGGGTTTTTCGTGGCTTTGGGTGATGGTGAGCCATTTGGCGAAGAGGGGGATGCCGTCGTAGAGTTCGTAGTGGATGGCGATTTTGGGGAGGTCTCCGCGGGGGATGGATGGGGTTGGGGTCTCTTTGCCGAGGAAGGTGATTTCGCGGATGTGGCAGCGGATGAGGGTGGTGTTTTTGTCGGCTGCTTCGTAATCGCCGCCTTTGCCATCGCGGCCGACTTTGCCGATGCGGATTTTGGCGGGGGTTTGTTTGAAGGGGACTGTGGCGAGGGTGATGAAGTTGTTTTGGTTTTGGCTGGCCTCGAAGCGGACTTCGCCATCGGTGAGGATGGCGCGGAGGCGGACGGGGAGGGCGCGGTCGAGTTTTCCTGTTAGGCCGGCGGTGGTGTCGTAGACTTGTTGGTGGGGGCGGATGATGCAGTGGGCGGTGGTGCCGTCCGGGGCGACGAGGGCGAGGCCGGGGCCCCAGGCGTTGGAGAGGGCGTCATCGCCGGCGTCGAGTTCGAGTTCGACGGATCTGGCGTCTTTGGGCCATGGTCGTTCTGCGAAGACGGAGGAGTCGGGGAGGGCCATGATTTCGCCGGATTTACCCTCGTTGTTGAAGGAGGAGCGGGGGTGGAGTTTGCTTGCGGTGATGGTCCAGTGGGCGGCGGGCGGGGCGAAGGCGCCGAAGGTTTCCTTTTCGATGAGTTCTCCCGTTAGAGTGGAGGAGGGGGCGGCGGGTGGATCGAAGTGGATGACGAGGTGTTTTCCGGGAGGTGGCCATGGGTGGTCTTTGGCCATCCATTCGGGGCGTTTTTTCCAAGGGAACGGGGTGTCGACTGGGAGTTCTTCCCAGCGTGAGAACTGATAGGAGCCGGGGATGGGTTTGAGGTCGTCGATCCATTCTTCCTTGAGGAAGTTCTGGATGGGTTGTCCGGTGAGGCCACCGACGGGGTAGTCGGTGCCGTTGAGGGTGACGCGGGCTTCGGGTGCTGGGGCGCGGAGGAGGTGCTCGCCGGTGGTGAGGTTTTCGAGGGAGATGGTGGCGGCGTTGGGGAGGAGGCGGAGGACGCGGCGTGCGAGTCCGTTTTCGAGGGTGAGTTCGCCGCGTTTTTTGTCTTCGGTGATGCGGGCCTTGAAGGGGGTGGGGTTGACCATCCAATCGGCGGATTGGGGGACTGGCGGGGT